>Ga0208754_100189_pt1 | contig 26065 bp, 20 predicted proteins | sample LakWasMet55_HOW8_2_FD_183889 | JGI IMG/M metagenome (GOLD analysis project Ga0208754, IMG submission 183889) | Freshwater sediment methanotrophic microbial communities from Lake Washington under simulated oxygen tension - Sediment Metagenome... | ecosystem: Environmental > Aquatic > Freshwater >... | reverse complement strand
GCCCGAAAAAGTCTTTCCACTGCCCTACCCATATAATCACGGCGATGCCGCTGGTAAACCCGACAATCACAGGGTCTGGTATGTATTTGATAACGCCGCCAAGCCTGGCCAGCCCCATGAGCAGGAGCATGAACCCCGCCATCAGGGTAGCGATCTGCAAGCCTGCTATGCCGTATTTGGCAGTGATGCCCGCGAGGATGACGATGAATGCACCGGTAGGTCCTGATATCTGTAAGCGGCTACCGCCCAGCAAGGTGCTGGCGCCCCCGGCAATAATCGCGGTGTAGATGCCCTGTTCGGGCTTGGCGCCGGAAGCAATGGCGAACGCCATGGCTAAAGGAAGTGCAACGATGCCGACAATCACGCCTGCCAGCAAATTATTAAGCCAATGAGCTCGTGCCAGCAAACCTGCCCGTTTAGCCTCCAGAATCGCAATCATCTCAACACGCTTGCCAGCACTCCGTTATTTTTTATTAATTTATCTTACTACTTTTAGCTGTCATAAAGTTGTTAGCGTAACCCAAGCCGTCTGGATTTGCGGTACATGGTAGCCCGGCTGATGCCAAGCTGGTTGGCGGCAGCACTCATATTACCTTGATGCGCCGCCAGCGCATGGCGGATCATGGCCGCCTCGGTACTGGCGATATCTGCAGCTTCACCGCTATCAGCCTTATGCTGGCCATTGTTCTCTAGGTGGCGAGGATTGGCGTGTAGATTGTTTGCCTGGATACCCACCATATCGCCGTCGTCAATATCCTCCATAAAATCTTCGGGCAAATGCTGTGTGCGCAATTCATTATCCTGCATAAAAATCATGGCAGAGCGCAGCACATGCGAGAGCTGGCGAATGTTCCCAGGCCAGGGGTGGCGTTGCATCAGTGCCATGGCTTGCGGATGGATAGTCACCTCAGGCTTGGCCAGGTTTTCTTTGAGCAGATGCTGTACCAATGCGGGGAAATCCGTGCGGTCGCGCAAGGCTGGCAAAGTCAAACGCAAGCCGTTCAGCCGGTAATACAGGTCTTCGCGGAACAGATGGTTGGCGACCTTCTCTTTGAGTCGTGAGTTGGTAGCAGAAATAATCGCAATATCTACGCGTATCGATTTATTGCCGCCCAGCGGCACCACTTCGCGCTCCTGTATCACGCGCAACAGGCTGGCCTGCAAAGCTATGGGCATCTCACCGATTTCATCCAGAAACAATGTGCCGCCATGCGCCTGCTGTATGCGCCCCATGGCGCCCCTGCGCCGCGAGCCGGTAAACGCGCCCTCTTCGTGGCCGAACAATTCTGATTCGATCAGCCCCTCGGGGATTGCCGCACAATTGATCGCAATAAAAGGTCCTTGCCGGCGCGCACCTGACTGATGTATTGCCTTGGCCAGCAATTCCTTACCCGTGCCCGTCTCGCCCTCTACCAGGATGGGAATATCATGCCCCATAGCCAGCTTGGCCTTTTCCAGAGTGTGCTGCATGGCCGCATCACCATGATTAAGTGCGTCAAGTGCCAGCGTATCGCTGGTTTTAGGCTGCGTACGCGCCTGGCTGGGAGACTTTGCATAAAACAGGTTGGCAGGAACAGGGTCGACTTTGACATAAAGCTGCAAGCCGTTCTTCAAAGGCAGGGTGATATTGGCGACTGAGGTTCTTTTCTTAACGGTATCCAGAAACAGGCTGAGGGAAACGCCAAACAAGGCTTCAAACTCAATGCCAAGTTGCACCTGCTCACCAAGTCCGATCTGGAATGCGCCACTGCGATTACTTGCGATCAGCTTGCCCTCGGGCGAGAAAACAGCAATGCCCTCCCACAAGGTGCCAATGAACTCCAGGCGCGTATGGAATCGGATAATGATGTCGCTGGCAAAGTTGACGTTGAACAGGCGATTCTCAATCATCTGGGCCGACATCCGCACCAGCCCCATGGTGTGCTCCTGCGGCTGGCGATAATCACCGGATACATCAAGCACGCCGATAACGTTGCCATGCGGATCGGCAATGGGCACAGCCGAGCAGTTAAGAAAACCGTTACGTTCGATAAAGTGCTCTGCGCCTTTGACGTACACCGGACTTTTTTCTACCAGTGCAGTCCCTATCGCGTTAGTGCCTGTAATATCTTCGCGCCACGAAACACCTGGCTGCAAAGCCACGCGCTGTGCCTTGCCCATAAAGTCCTGATTGCCCATGGCATGCAGGATGGTACCGCCGGCATCGCTCAGGATCACCATACTCTGCGTGCCGACGATATGCGAATAGAGACTTTCCATTTCCGGCTGGGATTGCGTAATCAGCTGGCTGTTTTTCTCCCGTAACTCATTGAGCTCATTGGTATCTGCAGGCTCCAGCCCGGCGCTGAGATCAAGGACCAGTCCCGTTCTGGCACAACGCTCCCATGACCGGGAAATCGGGTCCGGCAATAATCCATCCGGCAACTCACCATTGCCCAGGAAACGCTCTCTGGCATTACGTATCTGGTGGCTGTAACTGACTTTACTCAATGCTGTCTCCGCTGTCTCATTATGAAAAACACAAGTGTTTCAAAATGAGTATAGTGTATCTATGCAGCTTGGTCACCTGAAAAATAATCCTTAAATTTCAGGGGTAAAGGGATTATTCACCTGCGGGCATGCATCCTGCTTATAGGGTAAGCTGCTAAGTGGATTTAGTATCTTGTACTTATATAAAAAATGAACCAGGAGAAGTGAATCATGAGTTTGGAAATCTTGAAAAACATGGGCGTTAAAATCCCCTACAAAGCTAAATACGATAATTTTATTGGCGGCAAATGGGTAGCCCCCGTCAAAGGCGAATACTTTGATGCCATCTCCCCGATTACCGGCAAGCCATACACGAAAGCAGCCCGCTCCAGCGCTGAGGATGTTGAACTGGCATTGGATGCAGCACATGCAGCAGCCGACAAATGGGGCCGTACGGCACCTGCAGAGCGTGCCAATGTATTGCTTAAAATTGCAGATCGCATGGAAGCCAACCTGGAACTGATTGCGACTGCCGAAACCATAGACAACGGTAAGCCTATCCGCGAAACGCTCAATGCTGATATCCCACTGGCCATTGACCACTTCCGTTATTTTGCAGGTTGCCTGCGCGCGCAAGAAGGCTCATTAAGTGAAATTGACGAGACCACGGTTGCCTATCATTTCCATGAGCCGCTAGGCGTTGTCGGCCAGATTATCCCCTGGAACTTCCCTATCCTGATGGCTGCATGGAAGCTGGCCCCGGCAGTAGCCGCCGGTAACTGTGTTGTCATGAAGCCTGCAGAATTCACCCCTATCAGCCTGTTGATCGTGATGGAACTGATTGCTGACCTGGTACCGCCAGGTGTGATCAATATCGTCAATGGCTATGGTCGTGACGTGGGCGCTCCACTGGCCAACAGCAAGCGCATTGCCAAGATCGCCTTCACCGGCTCAACCGCTACCGGCCGCGTAATTGCACAAGCTGCGGCTAACAACCTGATCCCTGCCACCCTTGAACTGGGCGGTAAATCCCCTAACATCTTCTTTGAGGATATCGCCCAAGCAGATGACGACTTCTTTGATAAGGCCGTCGAAGGCCTGGTGCTGTTTGCATTCAACCAGGGTGAAGTTTGTACTTCACCATCACGTGCCTTGATTCAAGAATCTGTCTATGACAAATTCATGGAGCGCGTATTACCGCGTGTTGCAGCCATCAAGCAAGGCAATCCGCTAGACCCTAACACCATGATTGGTGCCCAGGCTTCGCAAGACCAGGTCAACAAGATCATGTCGTACATGGACATCGGCAAACAGGAAGGTGCCAAGGTATTGATCGGCGGCGAACGTAATATGCTAAGCGGTGATCTGGCTGAAGGTTACTACATCCAGCCTACCCTGCTTAAAGGCCACAATAAAATGCGCGTTTTCCAGGAAGAGATTTTTGGACCTGTGCTGGCAGTGACTACCTTTAAAGACGAAGCTGATGCTCTGGCTATCGCCAATGACACGGTATTTGGTCTTGGTTCAGGCGTTTGGACTCGCGATGGCAGCCGTGCTTACCGCATGGGTCGTGGTATCAAGGCTGGTCGTGTGTGGACCAACTGTTACCATGCCTACCCTGCACATGCCGCATTTGGCGGCTATAAGGAATCCGGTATCGGCCGTGAAACCCACAAGATGATGCTGGATCACTACCAGCAAACCAAGAACCTGTTGGTCAGCTACAGCCCTAAAAAGCTTGGATTTTTCTAAACAGCAAGCTTGTGTTTCAATCTTGAACTAGGAAATAAACAAGTCTAATATCAAGAGGCGGCTAGTCCGCCTCTTGCTTTTTTAGCGCGTTACTTTTGGAGATATGGTGATGGCCGAGCGCGTTTCAGCAACACCTGCGGCAATGGAGTTGATACAAAAACTCACTGACCAATTTGGTCACATTATCTTTCTGCAGTCAGGCGGATGCTGCGAAGGCAGTGGACCTTTATGCATGCCTGCCAATGAATTCAAGCCTGGACCTTCTGACGTCGTGCTGGGGAAAATTGGAAGTGCGGTCTTCTATATGGGGGATAGCCACTTCACCTTCGCGGAAAACACCCACACCATACTGGATGCAGTTCCCGGTTCTAGCGGCTCATTTTCGCTGGATTGCGGGACAGGTATGGCATTTATTACGCGGGGACGCTTATTCAGCGATGACGAGCTACAACAGTTGGGCCCTGTTGTGCGCTATGGTCTTAATTAAGTGTCAATTAAACGGTACAGCTCTTTATAGTCAAAGGCTCTGCTACTAAAAGCCCAGGCTATCCAGCAGGTCATCCACCTGCTCCTGGCTGGCAACCACATCCACTGCATTTTCCGGGTCAATCTGCGGTCCGTTGAGCAAGCCGCTGTTACTACTGGCTTCGCTTTCTTTTTTGGGGATGGACGGTGAGAAATCGACCAGCACCTGCACCAGTTGTTTTTCCAGATCCTGTGCCAGGCTGGTAATTTTCTTGATGACTTGTCCTGTCAGGTCCTGAAAGTCCTGGGCCATCATGATGTCCATCAACAGGGCCTTGGTTTCAGCCGTGTTCTTACCTGTCAGCGTCAAGAATAGCAGCGTCTCATCTGCCACCTTGTTATATTCAGTTTTCAGCGAGGGCTTGGCTAGCACTTCTTTCCAGCGCTCTTCCAGGGAGGTAGCCTCAGAAGCCAGCTCGGTTTGCAATGGTATTGCGGCGTCAGTCGCATTAAGCACGCGCTCTGCTGCCTGCTCTGTCATGCGCGCTACGTAGTTGAGACGATCACGTGCATCAGGGATATCCTGTGCAACCTGCTCCAGGATTTTATCGAAACCCAAACCACTCAGGTTGTCATGCAGCGCCCTGGTGACATGGCCAATGCGGTTAAGCATCTCATCCTGCGTGGTAAGCGCAGGCATAATGTCAGGTTGTGCAGCAGGCTGCTGCATAAGCTCGCTCTTCATGGTTAAGCCCCAGCTTTCTCAAGCTTCTCGAATATTTTTGTTAGTTTTTCATCCAGGGTAGCGGCGGTAAATGGCTTAACTACGTAACCATTTGCCCCAGCCTGAGCGGCAGCAATGATATTTTCTTTTTTGGCTTCTGCCGTCACCATCAACACAGGTAATGATTTCAGCTCCGGGTCAGCACGGATATGTTGCAACATCGTCAGGCCATCCATGTTGGGCATATTCCAGTCCGATACCACAAACTCAAAACCGCCACCCTTGAGCTTGCTGAGGCCAATCGCCCCATCTTCAGCCTCATCGACATTGGTATAACCTAGCTCTTTAAGCAGGTTGCGGACTATCCTGCGCATGGTCGAAAAATCGTCCACGACAAGAAATTTGGTATTTGGGTTTGCCATACATTACTCCGTTAACAATAGTCGTTCTTAAGACTCGACATCAGCATCGAATGCACACTGAATGACTAATTCTTTACTTTAATTCGTCCTCAAACCTTGATTTCAGGCTCGCTTGATTCATTATCGGCTCAGTTTGAGCAAGCTTTAATCGCGAGTAACAGCAGAAAAGCCACTCTAATTAAAACACTGCGCTTTAAAACGCTACACTGCAATACATTACACACGCATGGCGCGGGAGCTGTTTGCCATCAAATAATTAAGCACCAGCTTGGGTAAATCATTCAAATGCGCCACTTCATGCACACCGCCGTGGGCAACCGCCTCTTTAGGCATGCCATACACCACACAGCTTTCTTCATTTTGCGCAAAATTGTAAGCCCCTGCATCTTTCATGTGTGCCATGCCCACGGCACCATCTTTACCCATACCGGTTAGTATGACGCCTAAGACGTTACGACCTGCACATTCAGCGGCCGAATCGAACAGCACATCCACAGAAGGCTTATGGCGATTGACCGGCGGCTCATCACTGAGCTGGGTGACATAGTTGGCACCGCTTCTTGCCAGCAACAGATGCTTATCACCGGGAGCGATATAGGCATGGCCCGGCAATATGCGCTCACCACCCTCTGCTTCTTTTACAGAAATTTTGCAGAGGGAATCCAGGCGATTTGCAAAAGACTTGGTAAAGCCAGCCGGCATATGCTGTGTAATCAGAATCCCCGGGCAATCCGAAGGCATCTGCAACAGGAAGGCTTTAATGGCCTCGGTGCCGCCGGTAGAAGCGCCAATAATTAGCAATTTTTCACTACTGATCAGAGGATTACGCAAGAGCGCGGGTGCCGCGCTACCGCCATTTGCTGCTGCCTGACGCGGTAATGCGGCTATTTTGGCTTGCGAGGCTGCACGTATCTTGTCGGCAATCACATCGGTATATTCGCGCATGCCATCCGAGATCGACATCTTGGGCTTGGTGACAAAGTCCGTCGCCCCCAGCTCAAGTGCGCGCATGGTGATTTCCGAGCCGCGCTCAGTCAGCGTGGACACCATGACTACCGGCATAGGTCGTAAGCGCATCAATTTCTCCAGGAAATCCAGGCCATCCATCTTCGGCATTTCAACATCCAGCGTCAGCACATCCGGGTTCAACTGCTTGATCATGTCACGCGCAATCAACGGATCTGGTGCTGCACCCACCACTTCCATATCCGGCTGGCTGTTGATAATCTCGGTCAATAGGCTGCGAATCAACGCTGAATCGTCAACCACCAATACTCTTATTTTAGTTTTCATTTAAATTCTCGGGCTCTAAATTCTTGCGCATATTGGCCAATTAAAACAACTCAACTTCGCCACCCACATCATTGGTTTTAAGCTTGCTGGCGTAGGCCTCTTCACGTTTAACCAAGGTGTAGTTATTCAGTTGTTTGAGCTTTTTGACTAAAACCTTGCCGGTTTTTGGAAAGTAATAGACTTTTCTTGGGTAGATATCCAGCAGATCTTCGCCGGTAATCCTGATGCGCTCTTCCTTGAGAAACTTTTTCACAAACGACGCATTCCGGTCACCCACGTTGGTCGTGGTGAAGCTGCGCAACACATTGCCACCGCCGAATATCTTGGCCTCCAGATTTTCACGCCGGGCGCCGTTACGCAACAACTGGTTGATCAGCACTTCCATGGCATAGGTGCCGTAACGCATGGATTCCGAGACCGGGCTATCCTTGTCGGCACTGGCGCAATCCGGCAACATGAAATGATTCATGCCACCTATGCCTGTCACGCTGTCGCGTATACATGCCGAAACACAGGAACCCAGCACAGTAACAATGACCATATCCTTATCGGTGTAATAGTACTCACCGGGTGAGATTTTGGCGGCATTACAATCGAACGTCCGATCAAAATACAGCGTCGTCGAGACTTCTTCTTCCAGCATGCTCATAGAATTCTTTCTCGGGACTGTGTGGTGGAGCGCTTGGCATCGTCGCCCTTACTTAACTCATAGACGGTCTTGCCGCGCAGGTGAAATGCATTTGAAACGTAAAGGAAGTTCTCCGAATGCCCGGCAAACAGCAAGGCATGCGGCTTCATCAAGGGAACAAAATGGCTCAATATTTTTGCTTGTGTAGGCTTATCGAAGTAGATCATCACATTGCGACAAAAAATCGCATCGAATGGCTCCTTTAATGCCCACTGCTCATCCAGCAGATTCAACTGATGAAAGGTAATCAGGCTACGCAACTCACTGCGCACACGCACTGAGCCTTCGTGGGCGCCTGTTCCTTTCTGGAAAAACTGCTTGCGACGCTCATTCGACAACTTGCTTACGCGCTCGTAGGGATACACGCCACGGGCGGCAGTATTCAGCACATTGGTATCAATATCCGTGGCAATAATTTCCACAGGCGGCTTGAGTGTGCCAAATGCCTCACACGCTGTCATGGCAATGGTATAAGGCTCTTCGCCGGTAGAGGCCGCAGAACACCAGATACGGATAGGCTTTTTTAGCTTCGCAAGATGTTCAGCAAGTATGGGGAAATGATGCTCTTCACGAAAGAATGAGGTCAGGTTGGTAGTCAGCGCATTGGTGAACGCCTCCCACTCATCGGGGCTATTCTGGGTTTCCAGGTTATCAAGGTAATCCTTGAATGAATCATAGCCAACGGTACGAAGACGCCTGCCTATGCGGCTATATACCATATCGGTTTTGGCTTCAGACAACGAGATGCCGGCATGCTGGTAGATGAGTTTACGGACTCTGGCAAAGTCGTTTGCCGTAAACCCAAACTCACGCTCATCCTGGTGTTTTTCTTTTAGCATCATGATCTCTCGTTAATTACTGCACTAGTCATTACTAGGTTTTGTGAGCACTGTCTTTCACATCGCACAGCAGGCATTACTTAGCGGTTAATACCCATTGCTGACAAGGCGCTGACTGGCATAGGCCGTATCGTTCTCGTCGAGCACAAACACACTCACTGCGGCAAATAGCTGTTCAGACTGTTGCATCAGGGATTCAGCAGCAGCAGCGGCTTCTTCAACTAGTGCTGTATTTTGCTGGGTCACATCATCCATCTTCATGATGGCCTCATTCACCTGGGCAATTCCTGAGCTTTGTTCACTGGAAGCTGCTGCAATCTCGCCGATAATGTCTGCGACTCGTTTGACTGAATTCACAACCTCTTCCATGGTCTTGCCGGCATTTTCTACCAGCTTGGTGCCCTCGGTGGTTTTGCCCACAGAGTCACTGATCAGCTCTTTAATTTCTTTGGCGGCACTGGCCGAACGCTGCGCCAGATTTCTCACCTCGGCAGCCACTACGGCAAAACCGCGACCTTGCTCGCCGGCGCGGGCGGCTTCAACCGCTGCGTTAAGGGCGAGGATATTAGTCTGGAAGGCAATGCCGTCAATCACCGAAATAATGTCTTCAATCTTGCGGGCACTTTGATTGATATCCGCCATGGTACTGACCACTTCGGAAACCACATCACCACCCTTCACAGCAACACCGGAGGCAGCAAGTGCTAGTTGATTAGCTTGCTTGGCATTATCGGCATTCTGCTTCACGGTACTGGATAGTTCATCCATGCTGGAGGCTGTTTTCTCCAGGGATGCAGCCTGCTCTTCAGTACGGCGCGAGAGGTCAGCGTTGCCTTGAGCAATTTCCTTGGCAGCTGTGTTGATCGTTTCGGCAGAAACCTTCACGGTGACGATAGGGCCTACAATCATCTCCAGCGTTTCATTCACACCTTCGACTATCTTGCGGAAATCCCCATGATGTTTTTCTGCTTCGGCACGAACAGACACGTGGCCTTCACGCGCAGCATTCGCCAACATCTGTGCATCATCGTTTAGCGCCTTCAAGTTGCTGCGCACTTGCTCAATCGTTTCATTGATGAAGGCTTTTTTACCTGCGAACTGCTCAAGCGGCGCATCAAAATTACCTTCGCCAAACTCTTTGACGCAGGCCATGGCTTTTTCTGTCAGCTCAATTTGACCAGCGACGATCTTGTTTACCGCAGAAGCCAGTTCGTTAAAGCCTCCTTTGAACATGTGAGCATGCAAGGTCATGTCAATATTGCCTTTGTCATGCTCATCGGTAACCCATTTAACAGAGTCGACTATGCCTTGCAGCTTGCCTTTGAGACGGTCAAGATTTTTATTGATTTCGGCTTTTTTGCCTGGATACTGAGGAAGCTCAACTGCAAATTCGCCATCGCCCAAGGCGCGCATCATGCGAATAATCTGTTCCTTTTCAGCCACATGGGCACCCACCATGGAGTTCAATCCTTGCGACATCTCTAAATAAGCACCTGAGAACTTTGATGTATCCATTACCACATCAATTTCGCCAGCATCGTGCTGTTGTGCCATGAAGTGCATATCGGCAATGAAAGTCTTGATATTGCTGCGTACTTTTTCTATGGTCTCGTTCACTTCCGCTTTTTTGCCATGGAACTGTTCTAACGGCGCATCGAAATTACCTTCACCGAATGCACTGACGACCGACATGGCTTTCTGATTGAGTTCAATATGTCCCGCTACCATCCTATTGACTCCGCTTGCCATAGTGGCATAAGAGCCCTGAAGGCGGCTGGCATCAACACTGCAATCAATATCCCCAGCATCATGCTGAGCACTAACATGATCGATTGAATGCACCAAGCTATTCAGCGTTTCTTGAAGTGTACTGATGGAATAGGCCACACTGCTTGTATCGCCCTCTTTTAATTCGATGTGCTGATCAATGTCGCCTTGAGCAATTTTGGCTGCCACTTTTACAAGATCGGATGCCTCAGCACCTAATTGCTTCATCAAGTTACGTAATATGTAAAATCCGACAGCAGCTGCAGTTAACAACGCAAGCAAGCTAACTCCAATCAAAACAATTAGAGCAAAACGCTTTTCGGATACTGCATCTGCAGCTAGCTGGTGACCAACCTGCTCTTTATATGCGATGTGCTTATCAAACTGATCAGTGAGATCGAATGCAATTTTGTCAGCCTGCTTAAGTGCATCTTTGGTACCTGGGGCACTCTTCTTTGACAATTCCAACACTTCTACTGACTTTTGATAGTACTGCTCAAGAAGGGTACGATCAGCCATTAAGAAGGCTTTATCCTGATCATCAGAAATTAGTGGTTCAAATTTCTTTAACAGGCCTTCCAGCTCTTTGACTTTCTCATGATGTTTAGTCTCTACTTGCTGCTCTTCTTCAGGGGTTGAAGCAAGCACATGGCGCTGCAAATTCACCCGCATCCGCTGAAACTTCACGTCGACATCCGCAAGCACCATGATGCCAGGCACACTGTTCTCATTACCATAATTCGCTTTGGTGAAAACATTGTTCAGTTGAAGACCTGAGACCGTAGCCACAGTAATCAGCCCGATGGCTGCGATGAGTATTAATAATTTAATTCTATTAGCGACGTTCATGCCCATGGCTCGGATCTCCAAACTTTTCTATGTTTTACGACGTTAGGTTGCTCTAAAAATTAATTAGTTAACAAATTCACTCAAAATTATCGTTAATTTCAAAAATCTGGATGGGTTTCACACCCAGATTCGATAAGCATCAGCAGTACTTTAGAACTCTTCCCAGTCGCCACTATCATCCGTGCCGGTCTTGGCCACTACCCTGGCAGGAGCAGACCGGGCTACCGGCTTTGCGGCTGCAGGCCTGGCTTGTGGAGCACGCGCTACCGGGCGGGCACTGGCCTTGCTGGCGGAGAAGGCTGTACTACCCCCATCCAGCTTGAACACGCTCACCGCTTCTGCTAGTTGATTGGCTTGATCCACCAGGGATTCAGCCGCAGCTGCAGCTTCCTCTACCAGGGCGGCATTCTGCTGGGTGACTTCGTCCATGCTGGTCACGGCGTTGTTGACCTGATCAATACCGGTGCTTTGCTCTACCGAGGCGGCAGCAATCTCACTGATGATGTCGGCGACACGTTTGACTGAGGTGACCACTTCTTCCATGGTCTTGCCGGCATTCTCTACTTGCTTGGTGCCTTCGGTGGTTTTGCTGACGGAGTCGGTGATGAGTTCCTTGATCTCTTTGGCGGCACTGGCGGAGCGTTGTGCCAGATTGCGCACTTCGCCGGCCACGACGGCGAAGCCTCGACCTTGTTCACCGGCCCTGGCAGCTTCTACGGCGGCGTTGAGGGCGAGGATGTTGGTCTGGAAGGCGATGCCGTCAATGACGGAGATGATGTCTTCGATCTTGCGTGCACTGTCGTTGATGCCGCTCATGGTGCTGACGACATCGGCGACGACTTCACCGCCCTTGATGGCGACGCCGGAGGCGGCGAGCGCGAGCTGGTTGGCTTGTTTGGCGTTCTCTGCATTCTGTTTCACGGTGGAGGCGAGCTCTTCCATGCTGGCGGCGGTTTCTTCCAGGCTGGAGGCTTGCTGCTCGGTGCGTGAGGACAGGTCGCTGTTGCCGGAGGAGATTTCATCGGCGGCAGTGGTGATGGCTTCGACGGCGGTCTTAACGGCGAGGATAGGTTCAACAATGGTTTGCAGGGTGGCGTTGACGCCTTCGACGACCTTGCGGAAGTCGCCCTGGTGTTGGGTGGCGTCGGCACGGGCAGTGACACGGCCATCGGCGGCGGCTTCTGACAGCATGTTGGTGTCGCTGACCAGGCGGTTAACCGCGGCGATACATTGGTTGAGGTTGTCCTTGATGGTGTTGAAGTCACCATTGTAGTGATCGGTAATCGCTGGGGGAATGTCGCCCTTGGAGATGCGGTCTACACAATCGGCAGTGACATTGAGCGGGCCAATGACGGAATCCAGGGTGTGATTGACACCATCAATAATCTTGCGGAAGTCGCCTTGATGTTTGCTGGCGTCAGCTCGCGTGGCGAGCTGGCCTTGCTCGGCAGCATCAGCCAGCATGGCGGCATCGGTGATCATGTTGTTCACCGCATCGATACATTGGTTGAGGTTGTTCTTGATGGTGTTGAAGTCGCCGTTATAGGTGTCGGTGATCTTCGCAGGGATATTGCCTTGCGAGATGTCTTCTACGTACTTCGCCGCTACGTTTAATGGACCGACAACTGCATCAAGAATCTGATTAATACCTTTGCCGGTTTCCTGAATAAAGCCATCCGGCAGGATAGATAAATCAACCCGCTCTGACAGCTTTCCAGCCACGGCCTCATTCACTAGACGAATAACTTCATATTCGGCAATCTTTTCAGCTGTGCGATCAGTCCATTGCGTCATGCGACCAAGATATTCACCTTTATCATTGCTCACAGGTATCACTATCAAATCCAGATGACGGCCATACATGCTGACCTGCATTGATGTGGTATTGCTTAACCTTTGCGCAAACACGGCACGGTCACTTTCTCTTTCCAGATATTGCCCAATGCTGCTACCAACCATGCTTTCAACAGCATATCCGGTATGGGCTTTAGCTACCTGCGACTCTATTTCTTTCCAGAAAGCCACGGAAGCTTTATTCATATACTGCAGCGCATTCTGGCTATCGCTAAAAGTAAATGCAGTCGTGCTATTTTCCAACCCTGCCTGCATGCGCAGCGCTTCTTCAGCCGTTTTCCTGGCATCGTTCACATCAAAACCCAGCTTAATTTGCATGGACTTTAAAGCCTGCAGCATCTTGCCAATTTCATTATTGGCACTGATATCAATACTCACCAGCAAATTTCCACCTGCAATTGCATTGAGTAATGCCGCCGCACGCCGGACAGGACTGACAATGGCACGCGTTAGCAAAACACTGGCGAGAGTTGCAAGGACAATACCAATAGCAGCAATGGTCGTCACATTAGTCGATTGCTCATCTAATCCAAACAACAAGCCAAGAACAACCATGACAGGCAAAATAACAGCGACTGGTGTCTTGTAATAAAGAGGCACATCCCGCACTACAGCAGCAAGCTTGGTCAGGATGCCAACTGTAGGGGCACTGCCTGCATTAAGCTGTTTATAAAGCTGCTCTGCAGCATCGACTTGCATGCGGCTGGGCTTAGATCGCACAGACATAAAACCTACAACCTGCTCACCTTCACGGATAGGCGCGACGTTCGCTTCAACCCAGTAATGATCACCGTTTTTACAGCGGTTTTTCACCATGCCGTTCCATGGCTTTCCGGCTTTTACTGTTGTCCAAAGATCTTCAAAGGCCGCTGGCGGCATCTCCGGGTGCCGCACAATGTTGTGGCTCTGCCCGATCAGTTCAGACTCCTGGAATCCGCTGATCTCGATAAAATCTCGGTTGATATAAGTGATACGACCCTTCAGGTCGGTTTTTGAGACGATAGAGGTGCTGTCTTTCAACGCCACCTCTTTGTTTGTGACTGGCATGTTAATTTTCATGCTAACTCCTAAATAGTGAGCTTACTAATGAATTTTCCACTCTCAAATTTAGAGTTTTTGTTTTCAGGCTATCAAGCCTGAAATTTTGTAGTGTTATTTCATATTAACGACAACTGCTATGTATTCTTTAGCAGATAGTTTGAATATCTTCTCACTTAGCTGATAAGTTTCATCAAGAGAAAAGGCTGCCTAAGCAGCCTTTGTTTTAGCAACTACTTACCCCCTAAAACTCTTCCCAATCACCACTATCGTCAGTTCCCGTCTTGGCCATCGCTTTAACCGGTACTGGCTTTGCCACGGCCTTTGGTGAGGGTGCACGTGTAACGGCTTTTACATGGCTTTGGCTAGGCGCAGGGCGAGATATCGCTTTGCTACCAGTAGAGAATGAAGCTCCACCATTCAACTTAAACCCGCTCACGGTTTCCATCAGGCTTACTGCCTGCTCTACCAATGACTCGGCTGCGGCTGCCGCCTCTTCTACCAAGGCCGCATTTTGCTGGGTGACCTCATCCATGCTGGTAATGGCATGGTTGACCTGGTCTATCCCTGAACTTTGCTCGACTGAGGCTGCGGTAATTTCTCCCATGATGTCGGTCACGCGCTGCACTGAAGATACGATCTCGCCCATGGTTTTACCGGCATCTTCTACCAGCCTGCTACCATCTTGTACCTTAGCCACTGAATCTGAGATGAGCTGCTTGATTTCTTTAGCGGCGCCAGCTGATCGTTGTGCCAGGTTACGTACTTCGGCGGCAACGACTGCGAATCCCCTACCCTGCTCACCAGCGCGTGCTGCTTCAACAGCAGCATTGAGGGCCAGGATATTGGTCTGGAATGCAATGCCATCAATGACCGAAATAATATCTTCAATCTTGCGTGAACTACTGTTGATGTCGCTCATGGTGGTAATCACCTGATTAACTACTTGGCCACCTTTCACTGCGACGCCAGATGCTGCTGCCGCAAGCTGGTTGGCTTGTTTGGCATTTTCTGCATTTTGTTTCACGGTGGATGCAAGCTCTTCCATGCTGGATGCGGTTTCCTCCAGCGAAGAGGCTTGCTGTTCGGTACGGCTGGATAAGTCGTTATTGCCGGAGGATATTTCTCCCGCAGCGGTATTGATGGTTTCACCGGCATCACGCACTTGCAGGATAACCTCGCCCATTTTGTCCAGCAGGGCATTCACCCCATCGCACAAGCTGCCGATGGCTCCAGTTTTACCTTCCAAAGATACGCGACCTGTTAAATCACCGGCCTTTGCGCCCTCGATGATGGATTGTGTCTCTTCTACTGCAGCCTCTAAAATTGCTGCATTGTTATGCTGCTCAGTAACATCCATGGCATATTTAACGACTTTAAATGGTTTGCCATTCATGTCCATAATCGGATTGTAAGATGCCTGCAACCAAACTTCCTTGCCCCCTTTGCCGATACGCTTATATTGTCCCGTATCTGCCTCTCCACGATTAAGCTTTTCCCAAAAGGCCTTATATTCAGAACTTCCACGGAAGCTAGGATCGACAAACATGCTGTGATGTTGCCCAACAATTTCATTCGCGCTATACCCTGTAACATTGGCAAAATTATCGTTTACCTTGATGACTTTACCCGTAAGGTCAAACTCAATCACGCCCTGGATATTATTAATGGCAGCCAACTGACCTGCATTATCAGCATCCAGCATTTTGTATTTGGTGACATCCGTCGCGTAATTCACAACTTTGTATGGCTTGCCGTTCAGGTCCAGAATAGGATTGTAGGTTTCTTGCAACCAAACCTCTTTGCCACCTTTGGCAAGTCGTTTATAGACCCCAGCATTAGCTTTGCCGCTGGCGAATCTCTCCCAAAATGCAGTGTATTCTGAACTTGCTTTATAAGTAGCATCCACAAACATACTGTGATTACTTCCGACAATCTCACTTTCACTATAGCCGGTGGCTTTTGCAAAATTCTCGTTTACTGCAAGAATATTGCCTTTAAGATCAAACTCGATCACACCCTGGATTTTGCTAATCGCCGCGAGTTGCCCTTGATAGTCCGCATTTTTTATTTTCTCTGCGGTAATGCAAACCGAGTACACCATGACCTTATAGGTATTGCCTTGCGCATCCTTAACCGGAGCGTAATTTACCTGGAACCACAACTCCCTGCCGTCTTTGGTGATACGCTTGACCTGCTTAACTTGCAGCTCGCCTTTTGCCAACTGCTCCCACATGTGTTGGTAATCCTGGCTTTGACCATCTTCACGGCTTAATATTGTCGTAATATTTTTTCCTGCAAGTTCCGCTTTGGTGTATCCCAGAGACTTGAGAAATATGTCGTTACAGTCAAGAATCTTGCCTTCGAGGTCGCACTGCAACAAGCCAAAACTTTTGTTCAGCGCTTCATCCTCACCCGACAATCCCAGCATTTTTTCTTTATCAGCGGTCACATCCGTGAGATAGCCTATGACCTTGCGTAACTGGCCTTCACTGGTAAGCACTGGCGCGTAATAGCCTTGGCACCACACTGTGCCACCCTCTTTGCTTTGCAGTTTAAATAGGCCAGTCTGGCTTTTTCCTGCCGCCAGGTTGCGCCAGAAGTCCTGATACTCTGCGCTGGTACTTTCAGTAGTCCCCAGCAATACTCGATGATGCTGGTTTAAAAGCTCGCTCTCCTGGAAATGCAGCGCGTTTAATGCAAGTGCATTGACGCTGGTAATATTTCCATCCGCACTAAACTCGATAACGCAGCGGGCTTTATTGATTTCAGCCTTGATTGCCCGCATTTCCGCGACTTCATCCAGCATGTTTTTCGTTTGCTTCGTGTAGCTGGCCAGGCCATTGATTAATTTATCAAACATGCTGCGGACTCCTCAGTAAAGCGATCAGTTCTAACGTTTTTTAATGAACAACACTGTCCATTAATTCCATTTCCTGGCTAGTCATCAGTTGCTCGATATCCACCAGGATCAGCATCTGCGACTCTACCGTGGCCAGGCCAACGATGTACTTGGTATCGATGCTGGTCACCAGCTCCGGCACTGCGCGTATCTGGCTGTCCTGTAACGCCATGACATCGGACACACCATCCACCACGATACCAACTACACGGCCATTCAGGTTGAGGATAATCACCACCGTGAATTCGTTGTATTCCACTTTGCCGAGATGAAACTTGATGCGCAAATCTACAATAGGCACAATCTTGCCGCGCAGATTGACCACGCCTTTGATGAACTCGGGGGTGTTGGCGATCTGGGTGACGGAGTCATAACCGCGAATTTCCTGCACCTTTAAAATCTCCAGCCCGTACTCTTCAGTCCCCAACACAAATGTAAGGTATTCACCCGCGGCACTTTTCTGGTTGACTGCTGAGGCGCTGCTGATTGTTTCTAAATTCATACTCATTGTGTTAGCTCCTTATGGCTTGCTTGGTTTTCTATAGTCTTGGCACCGTATTGTGAAAATGGCGTAGCGCCTGTCAGGTAGTTGCTAGTCTGTCCCATCTGGATAATGGCAGGCACATCCAGAATCAATGCGACCGAACCGTCCCCCATAATGGTGGCGCCCGACACCCCCGGCACTTTCTTGAAGTTGGTTTCCAGGCTCTTGATCACGACTTGTTGCTGACCAACCAGGCGATCGACGAACAATGCAGATTTCTTGCCATCCGATTCAAGCAAGACCAGTACGCCTTCTGTAGGATCGGTAATTTTAGTTTGCTGATTAAACAGGCTATGCAATGCAATGATAGGCAGGTATTCACCACGCACATGTACCATGCGGCCTTCGCCTGTCACAGTTTTGATATCCTCTGCACGTGGTTGCAGGGTTTCTACAATCAAGTTGAGCGGGATGACATAGAGGCTATTGCCGAGTGACACCGACATGCCGTCCAGAATCGCCAGGGTCAGTGGCAGTGCGATAGAGATGGTGGTACCAAACCCAAGCGCAGAACGTATTTCGACCACGCCGCCCATCGCACTAATATTTCGCTTCACCACATCCATGCCCACACCTCGGCCGGAAACATCGGTCACCACTTCTGCAGTGGAGAACCCTGGGGCGAAGATCAACTGGAACACTTCGGTGTCTGTCATATTCTCGCTCACCGGCAAGCCATTCTTTTGTGCTTTTGCCAGCAGCTTGCTGCGATTCAACCCGGCACCATCATCCGTCACTTCAATCACGATACTGCCGCCTTTATGTGCTGCAGAGAGCGTTAACCGGCCCATCTCGGATTTGCCCGCTGCCCGACGCGCTTCTGGCGGCTCGATGCCATGATCCACGCTGTTACGTACCAGGTGGGTTAACGGATCAACAATGCGCTCAATCAAGCCTTTATCCAGCTCGGTAGTGGCACCAATCGTTACAAACTCGACCTTCTTGCCCAGCTTGCCTGCCAGGTCACGGACCATGCGCGGGAAGCGTGAGAACACAAAGTCCATCGGCATCATACGGATGGACATAACTGCTTCTTGCAAATCACGTGTGTTGCGGGTGAGCTGCCCGACGCTATTGATTAAGGGTTCATGATGCACTGGGTCGAGCATGCTGATACGCTGCTCTATCATGGCCTGGGTAATGACTAATTCACCAACTAGGTTGATGAGTTGGTCAACCTTCTCCACGCCTACGCGAATCGAAGAAGTCTCAGCATTAGCGGGTGCCTTATCCGTCTCGCGACGACCCAGGTTTTTCTTTTCAACGACTTCTACCGGGGCAACAACCGCCTGAATGGTCGCTGCCGGGCTTCCTGAGTTTTCAACTGTGAGAGCAGTGTCATCGCCTATCAACTTACTGGCAACGGCATCAGGGTGAGGGTTGAAGGGAGCAAAAAAGCCGTAACCCTCTTCCACATTCTCTTTGCCTTCTACCGCAAATAATCCGTACCCCACCTCTTCGTGGATGGCCACACCGGATTTTGATTCTGCTTTTGCCTCAACGGCTTTTTTATCATCATCCGCAAAAAAACCATACCCAGCATCATCCTGGGCAGGCTTGGCGATTTCTGGAGGGGCAGCTACCGGTGCTGAAGCAACAGGATTTAAGGTAATGACCAGGTCATCAGGGTCGAGAACGAAGGAGCAGATGGAAATAATGTCGGCTTCAGATGAGTCAGTGGCGAGGGTAAAAACAAAGCGGCCATTGTCCTGCTTGGTAGAAACAACTTCGCCCAGCAAAGCCAGCTCATCCTGCAGATTAGTCACGTCTTTTTCAGGAATTTCAGGCAATACGATGTTGAAACGGCTCAGCCCGTCAGCAGCCACTTGGGGAGCGGTATCTACCGGTGCTGCTACTGGCTTTACTTCCTCGACCACTGGGGCAGCGGCTACTGGGGCAGGGCTAGCTGCAACCGGTGTTGGGGCTATCACGACACCGCCAGCTTCTGACAGGGATTTCAACACCATCTTGACGTCAGCAACCTGGTCTTCGTCCACTGCCGATGCCAGGCGATGACCGTCCAGCTCCATCTTCAATACATCTTTAGCCGCAAGAAAGGCATCCACATGCTCGGCTGTCAGTGCCATCTCATTTTTACGTATCTTATCCAGCAAATTTTCCAGGACATGAGTGATTTCCGTCATATCCATAAAGCCGAATGTCGCTGCGCCGCCTTTGATGGAATGGGCCGCACGAAAGATAGCATTCAGCTCTTCGGTATCCGGGTTTTCTATTTCGATGCCAAGAAGTAAGCGTTCGGCCTCTGCCAGCAACTCCTCTGCTTCATCGAAGAAGACCTCATAGAACTGACTCATATCAATTGTCATTGCTGTACTCCATATCTGCTAGAGAGCATGTCCATGTATACGCCATGCATGCTCGTTCTTCTAATTATCCAATTACCTTTTGCACAACCTCGATCAGGCGTTTAGGATCAAATGGCTTCACCAGCCATCCATTGGCGCCTGCGGCTTTACCTTTAGCCTTCATCTCATCGCTTGATTCGGTAGTCAGCATCAAAATCGGCACTTTCTGGTACGAACCCAGTCCGCGCAGGTTTTTAATCAACGTCAGGCCATCCATAATCGGCATGTTCTGGTCAGTGAGTACCAGGTCAACGGTCTTTTCTTTTGCCTTATTCAAGCCATCCTGACCATCCACGGCCTGGACCACGTCGTAGCCGGCGGCTTTAAGACTGAATGCAACCATCTGGCGCAGAGAGCCTGAGTCATCAACTGCTAGAATTGTTTTTGCCATTTCGTTACTCACTTTTTTCGTTGTTAATAAATCACCCGGAAGTAAATTCAAGGTGTTTCAAGGCTTAACTCTCTACCATTTAACGGCAGCTAATCCTGAATATTTAGCTGCATTTGTATAAATCTTAATTTCCTAGATTAACTTCTTAGAAAAGCTCGATATCACCACTTGCCATGTCCTGCTGATTCACTGAGCGTCGCAATCCACCAGAAAGAGCGTGGCTGCCTGTATGCAGACTATGGCTGACCTGCTCAAGAAACCTGGCGATCTCCTCATGCTCATGGTCCGGCTCTATCTCGTCTCCATGCGTGGCCAGCTCCTCCAGCAAATCCTTTAAGCCGCTGACCCGCTTGATGGTGCGGGCAATCAGCTGACTGGTCATATCCTGGAACTGTAGACCGGTCACGGCGGCGTTCACTTCATGTCCGATCTTTTGCTTGAAGGCATCCAATTGCTTGGTCTCCTCCACATCAAAGTGGTGCTGCTGCATTAGCGCATCCAGTGCCTGCTGTTGTTTAGTCACGGCCTCATGCACTGCCATAAAGCTGGCGCCCAGCTTTTCAATGGCCTCGCTAAGCAGGAATGTTGTTTGCTGCAAGTCGGCCTCGACCTCGACCAGATGCTGCTTGCCGTGATCGGACACTGCAGCTAACAGGCTTCTTAGTTCGGTGATTGGTAATGTTTTCATTTCCATACAAAGTATCCCGTGGCCCTTAATTTCAATTCAATCAATATGCTCAGAAAAGCAAACCAATTCCCGTGTTACGCAGTTACTTTGCTGGCGATAACACTGCTTTATCAAGCTCCGACTGGCTTGCGTCTGAGCCGACATTGACCGCACCATCGTCTTTCATTGCGTCTTCTTCCGCTTTTTTGTTCATCACGATAATGCTGATGCGTCGATTCACCGGATTCAACGGATCTTCTTTGTCAAACAAGGCCGCTGAAGCTAAACCCACGACCCGTAACAACTTGGTTTCGTCCATACCACCCGCTATCAGCTCTCGCCGCGAGGCATTTGCGCGGTCTGATGAAAGCTCCCAGTTACTGTAAGACTTCACGCCATTCGGATAAGGCACTGCATCGGTATGGCCAGACAAACTGATTTTATTGGGTACCCCATTCAGCATCTGGCCTATCTCCTGCAGTATCTGTTTGGCGTAAGGCTGTAATTCCGCCTTGGAAGAAGCAAACATAGGCCGATTCTGTTCATCCACAATCTGTATCCGCAAACCCTCAGTCGTAATATCCAGCAATAATTGTTTACTGAATTTGCTTAATGTCGGGCTATCTTCGACGGCTTTTTCTATCTTGCTCTTCAGTTCTTCCAGCCTTGCCGCTTCTGCTTTTTCCAGAGCTCGCTTCGCATCATTTATATCGACCTTTTTTTCCTTTCCTTTAGGGCCATCCACAGGTTTAACCTGCCCCTGCTTCTTGGTAAGGTCTTTACCACCCCCACCCTTGATGATGGAATCGCTGGCAGCGACGGCTGGCCCGCCTTGCAAAGCCACCTTCAACGGCATCTTGAAATACTCGGAAATGCCTTCCAGCGTGGCTTTAGACGAGGATCCCAGCAGCCACATCAATAGAAAGAAAGCCATCATCGCGGTCACAAAGTCGGCATAGGCAATCTTCCAGGCACCGCCATGATGACCACCACTAGTTTTTTTAATTTTCTTTACGATAATCGGTCTGGTTAGTTCTTCAGCCATGGCGCGCTCCCTGGTCAGTCCTTGTTGAGTCCGTCACGGTTACTTACCTTTAGCTTGCTTGACGTGGGCTTCCAGCTCGGCAAAGCCTGGACGCTCAGTGGAGTACAGGACCTTGCGGCCAAACTCGACAGCAATCGCCGGTGCATACCCATTCAGGCTGGCTAACAAGGTCACCTTCACGGTTTGATACATCTTGGTTCCCTCTTCCAGCTTCTGCTCCAGCAGGCCGGAAAGCGGGCCCACGAAGCCGTAAGCCAGCAGAATCCCGAGGAAAGTACCGACCAGCGCGTGTGCAATCAGAATGCCCAACTCGGCTGGCGGCAATGCCACGTTTTCCATGGTGTGTACCACTCCCATCACCGCTGCGACGATACCAAATGCGGGCAAGCCATCACCCAGTTTGGCAATACAGTGTGCGGGCACATGGCCTTCCATGTGATGCGCTTCGATTTCGTTGTCCATCAGGTTTTCAACCTGGAAGGCATCCATGTTGCCGGAAACCATGAGGCGCAGATAATCGGTAATGAATTCGATCAGGTGATGATCATGAAGCAAAGAAGGGTATTTACTGAATAGCGCACTCGACTCGGGATTTTCCACATCGTTTTCGATGGACATCATGCCGTCTTTGCGGATCTTGCTCAGTATCTCGAACAACAGCGCCAGCAGGTCCATATAAAGCGCCTTGTTGTACTTTGAGCCCTTGAACAAGGTGGGCAGCGACTTCATGGTGGCCTTAATGGCTTTAGTGTCATTACCCACGACAAAGGCACCCAAGGCGCCGCCAAAAATCATCAGTACTTCCAGTGGTTGCCATAAGGCACCCAAATGCCCGCCAGCCAGCGCATATCCGCCAAAAACTGCACCGCAAACCACAATATATCCAATGATGACAAACATGCTGACGCACTCCAGGTTAAGGAAGTAACTACTTCCGGCGTTTTATTAATTAGATTCAGAATATCAACCGGGCAAGGTAATCAATCTGTGGAATAAAGGGATAATTTCAGGGTTACATTAGATTTAGGGTCAGCCTGAGGGATATCAGACGCAGACAAAAAACAAGAGAATGCAGGGAAATGGCGAGTAAGGATCAGACTATTTGCCAGACATACATGGCGGGGGAATGCGCATCTCCGGCAATACAGCGCGTAGGCGTGACACCCGGAATCTCAAACTCCAGGCTAACAAGCAGGCTCCCGGGACGCATCTCACCACTCGCCTTTTGCCACAATGCGAGCATGGCGGCAGGTGATAAATAGGCAAAAATAACATCGTAACCGGCAAAATCCAGCTCGCGATAATCGCCCAGTTTGAAAGTGGCAGCGGAACGGCTGAGCCTGGCGCGCACGACGCTGATCAACCACGGCAATGGCGCAATTTCTATACCTTCTATCTGGCTGGTTGGCCTGACCTTGGCAATGTGCATGGACATATCGCCCAAGCCGCTGCCAATATCAATCATGCGTAATGGCTGATCCTGCGCCATAAGACTGGCTACGTGCTGCCAGACCACCGGGCGCGATGGGAAAAATGGCACCTGGGTACGGAATGTGGTCCAGAACAGGCTAAGGCTGAGGATAAAGCCTGCTAGGTAAAGCTCATTCGGCACATGCCAGCTCGACATGCCCCAGATCGCAACAGGGAAGCCCAGGTGTATCCAGCGCCACCATTTGGCCATGCCAAACAGTTGGGAAAATACTGCAGCAGTCAGCGCCTGCATCAGCACCAACGCCACAATAGGAAAGCTCAAATCGGTATTGAAATATACTGCGGCAGCCAGGTACATGGCCCATGAAGTTGCCAGCACGGTTATCAGTGCCAGCAATTGAACCAGCACGGCCAGGGTGGCCGGTACTACCCGTGTTTTTGTGGAAACGCCTAAAAACATGCCCATATTCGCACCAGGACTATTGGCTATCCCCTGCTGAACAGGCTGATTACAGCGTTGTTGGCCCAGAGAATAGTTTTCCAGAATTTTGTCCATGGCTCATCTTTACACTGACGGGGCTAGCTTAGTGATGAGGCTAGTTTAGGCAGAAAGCGAAACCACTTTGTAAGTTTGTTCTTTGGCTTTTTTGGTCTTGCCGGCACGGGAAGGCACATGGCAAAGATTGCATACGTAGCCTTGATTCAAGTCATAAGAGTTGACGATGAAATTGCCACCGCAGCAACTGCAGGCTTTCAGTTTCAGCATCTTGCTTTCAACAAAGCGCACCAAGGTCCAGGCACGTGTCATGGATAATACAGGCTCGACATCAGGGTCCTGTTCCACTTGTTGCAGGTACAGGCTATAGGCCTTGATGATGGCCTGGATGCCGGATACATCGGCGTAGTCCACCATGAATTTATAGATGTTATAAAAGATGGATGAATGAATATTAGGCTGCCATGTCAGGAACCAGTCTGTAGAGAAAGGCAGCATACCTTTTGGTGGGGAAACACCTTTGAGTTCCTTATACAGCTTGATCAAGCGCTCACGGGATAAAGTCGTCTGGGATTCCAGCAGTTGCAGCCTGGCACCAAGCTTGATCATTTGCATCGCCAATTGGATTTGCTCTGATTCATTCACTACGCTTTTCTTATCCATGATCATTTCCTTTAATTCCGTTAACTCAGGATCAATATCTAATCTTGCTCAACAATTACGCCAGGGCTTCGGCAGTTTGGCCTGCCATTAAAATCGCAGTATGTACGTGTGCCTGTGAGCGGTCTTTAGTGTAGTTGGTGAGCATGCCCAGAATCGAGCTGTCATCAAAACGGAAACGGGCAAGCATCATATTGGTGCTGCTGAGCTTAACCAGTTGCAGGTTGCTTAAACCTTCCAGCAAATCGGCGATATCCTTGCTGATACCCAAACGAAAAATTGCAGTGGCTTTATCTGAACGAATCAGCTGTTGAGCCAACATTAAATAGTTGAGGTTAGCATCTTTGATTTCCGACATCATTTCGTTTTCGTTCATTTTATTTCCCCATTCCGTTTGAAGTACCAGTGAAAAATCTGCTGCGCATATCTCTTACTACAGTGAGACGTACTTTGAGCTTTTTAACTAAAACAAAATATTGGGGTTTGTCGGTTTTTTGTGTGAGACAAGCAGGCACGCCCTTGTAGGTGTTTGTCTTACAAACACCTACAAGGGGTTAGGAGATACTTATATATGTCGCCGCGCTTAATTGATACCGCTTTGATTAAGTGCAGTAAAAGAGCGTTAGATCATCAATGCCATTTTTAAAAATATCCTAAAGTTTTTTGTGGATAGTGCCGTTATCAAATTCCTGCGCAGTATTTTGCGTTTCAGAAAAAACAATATCGGCGTCTCCTGATGAATATTTATCGACAGCACTTTAGAAAACTTTAGGGTAATTTTAAAAAAAACTTAAAATACTTAATAACTACCTGTTTTTTATAATTAAAATAAATTAAAAAAGTCAGATTTATTGCCTGCTCCCATACTAATTTCACCATTCAGGCTTCAGGAAAGGGCGGTTTTCACCCTTTTATTCCGCAGATGCAATCGCATCAACTCATCCAATAATTGAACCCAGGCATAAAACCCTCGCAAGAACCAAAAGCAACACCAAAGTAAAAAAGCCCAGAAGTATTTTGATTCACGAAAATACCTGGATATACAAACTCAGGAATCGTCATGGCTGAAGATAGCGATTTAGAAAAAACAGAACAGGCTTCGCCCAAGCGCTTGGAAAAAGCGCGGGAAGAAGGCGACGTACCCCGCTCCCGCGAGCTGGCTACCTGTGCTGTGCTATTCGCTGCCGGCCTGAGCCTGATGATGATGGGCGACCACCTGAATAAAGCCCTGAAGGCTTCCATGAGTGCCGGCCTGAGCTTCGACCGCAGCATGGCGTTCGATCCTATCGTGCTGTTGATGAAAATGACGGACACGATATATACACTGCTGATCGCATTTGCGCCCTTTGCGCTGGTGATACTGGCAGTCGCCATCGCCTCCCCTATCCTCATCGGCGGCTGGG
>Ga0208754_100183_pt1 | contig 26895 bp, 26 predicted proteins | sample LakWasMet55_HOW8_2_FD_183889 | JGI IMG/M metagenome (GOLD analysis project Ga0208754, IMG submission 183889) | Freshwater sediment methanotrophic microbial communities from Lake Washington under simulated oxygen tension - Sediment Metagenome... | ecosystem: Environmental > Aquatic > Freshwater >... | reverse complement strand
GTAACGATTCCTATCGATTTAAACAGCGGAAAAAGGCAGTAGAAAACCAATAACCCTATATTTAAACTGGAAACTTTTCGACGATCTTTCCTGGAAAATTTTGGAAACTTTTCAAAGCCGTTTGACACCCCATAACGATCAAGTTTGTGTGGTGATGGAAGCCACAGGAGGTTACGAAAGAAAGCTGGTAGCCTTCTTACAAGCCCGCGAAATCGCCGTTGCCGTCGTCAATCCCAAGCGGGTCAGGGATTATGCCAAGTCTATGGGGGCCTATGCCAAAAATGACCGCATTGATGCGCATATGATCCGTCATTATGCCCAAACGGCGCTTGGCAAAAATCGGCTGCAGCTACGTGAATCACTCAGCGAAGCGGCGCAACGACGTGAAAGCCTACTCAGACGGCGCAACCAGTTGGTGGGACAACGGGCCGTGGAGAAACAGCACTTGGAATCGGCTACGGACAAAGATTCGGTACGGTCCATCAAGCGTATCCTTAAACAACGGGATAAGGAAATCGAAAAAATTGAGACCCTGATTAAGACGGATATTGAAGCCGATGACGGCTTGAAAAAAAGCATGGAACAACTCATTCAAGTACCAGGCGTTGGCGAAGTCACTGTATTGACCTTGCTGACTCAACTGCCGGAACTGGGTAAGCTGTCCAATAAGGAAATCACGGCATTAGTTGGGCTTGCGCCTTATGCCAAAGATAGCGGCAAAAAAACAGGGCGAAGAGCGATATTTGGCGGACGCCTGCAGATACGCTCAACTCTTTATATGGCGGCCTTAAGCGCGATCCGTTTTAATAAACCGATAAGAACCTTTTACCAACGCCTGCTCAACCAAGGCAAACAGAAAAAAGTGGCTCTGGTGGCCTGCATGAGAAAGTTGCTCACGATACTCAATTCTATGGTAAAAACAGGGGGCGAATGGAACCCGGATTTTGCCAAATAGACTTGATTTTTAACACAGTTGCTGCATGGATGCAGGAGGTATACCCTGAGCAATGCAGGAGCAATTGCTGAGAATCATCTGCATGCGCTAACCGCCTCGCAGGAAACCCCAAAAGCCGTCCTGAAAGATGCCAAGCTGGCGATCAGTCAATTGGAGAAACGTATTGATCGATTAACTGTGGCGGCGCTGGTGCTGATTGGCAAACATCCCGCACTCGCACGCATACTGGCGTTGTTGATCGGCATCAAGGGTATTGCTCAAACCAGCGCCATTGCGCTCATGGGCGAACTGTTATTGCTGCCGCCCGGCCTTTCTCATCGGCAATGGGTGAAGTTTGCCGGACTGGATCCCCAGGCTTTCGACTCCGGAAAAAGCGTGCATAAGAAAACGCGGGTATCGAAAGCCGGTAACCGCTATATTCGCTCCGCCCTGTATATGCCCGCCTTAAGCGCCAAACAGCATGACCCGCACGTCAAAGCGTATTTCCAGCACCTGCTCGATAACGGGAAGAAACCCTTACAGGCCGTCTGTGCGGCCATGCGCAACCTGCTCCATGCTATTCACGGTATGTTGAAACACGATAAGCCTTTCGGACAACTCCGGTTATTGCTGAATAGGTAAAATTCAACGAAATATTACTTGATATTGAACAGAGTATCTACTTGGCTGTTGGTTATTGCGCTTTATGGTTTTGAGGAAGATCTTCGAGGCTAGGAGCGAAAGATGGTAAGGCAAAACTTTTTACTTCTGTGTCTAACTGTAAAAGCTTGGCAACTGTATCAGGATGAGGAGTGCCACTTCTATCCCAACTTCGACCTAGTGATTTTACAGTGGCCGGGACACCAGCAACAACGGAAAAGCGAGCACATGGCTTTAGAACCAAAGAGCCTGCTCCAACAATTGAACCCAGACCAATAACAACACCTTTTGAAACGATTGCATTCTGACCAATCCAAACATGCGGCTCGATGATAATGTCATCTGGCGCATTTAATTTTTTTCCGTTAGCCATATCTATGACAGAATGTTGATCGTCAGTTCGAAGCGTAATACCGTGCGCAAACATGCAATCGTCACCAACTATAATAGACTTGTTCTCTCCGCTCACAACATAGCTGTTTCCATTTGTTGTGCTGCCCGCGCCAATATAAAGGAGATTATTAACGCTCCATAATTGCGCGTGAAAATGCCCAGAATGGCCGACGGTGGGGACACCACCAACGAGGATAACTGCACAGTTCTTTGAATTGATATCTACACGCCCATTTAATGTGCAATTTTCATTGATTATTACAATGGCATCACGTGCCCAAGGAGAAAAATTGAGTTCCAAGCGTCCACGCAGATTATGACTGCGATGGATTATTACAGTGCCAGTTACATTATTGTCATTGACAATAACATTTAGATTACTTATTTTTCCAATCAGGTCATTGACTCTATACACATCAAAATCAACAGTAGAAGGCAAGGAATACCCGGACGATCCTAAAAGCTCAAATGGATTCCGTTCTTTAAGAAAACTGGAAATAGGCTCAAACATTTTCTGTTATATGGAACTGGGACGTTAAAAACTGGAGATAGCAGTAAATTTAAACCTTACTGCCGGGCATTCTTGGGAAAAGGAATAAGGTAGTGTCAGTAAAGTTGCGATTTATCGGGTTTCCACGAACGCCAGACATACCGTCAAAGGTACTAGACTGTGAAAGAATTCATTTGTCAGTATTTTCAATACAATGCGTTGTGCAGAAACTGCATATAAAATGCGATATATTGATCTTGAAATCAAAACTTCCAAATTCTTTCACAGTTTCGTATGCACAGCGTACCCTACCTGACTAGCCATGCCCATGCTATAAAACCGTCAGCTTTCCACAATCCTCACATCAGTGATTGATTGCAGTTCAACCTCAATTAATTCCTGATTAGGTATCGCCCATTCAGACGAACTCAAAAATCCTGCACTACGCAATTGTTCACGCAGTGCATCAAAATCTAAAACAGCTCGAGCATGAACCTGATCAGCGCCATCCCTGTTAGGAATATAAAGGCGGGAAATGGCGGGTCTTCCTAGCATTGCAGCCCCGCCAAAGGTTTTAATTTGCCACTCAAGCACCCATGCCGGCGATGTTCTTCGCCAAACACAAAATACCCGCTGCTCAGGTCGAGCCACCATAGCATAAAGGTGAGCAGACGACCCCTCGGCAAATATCAGGCTCTTTGCAGCCCGGTACAGACGCACCTGCTCCCTAACGGTCATTTTTTCTGGATAAACAATAAAATATCCCGCTCTGGACAGATTTTCCTCCAGAACATGCTCGCAAACGATCCCTCCCAAACCAAGATGAAGTTTTGAACGAGAGACATAAATGCGTGCCGGAAGGTCCTCGGATTCGCCATATGCTTCACAAAACATACCTCGACTAACCGGATGACCATAGATCATCCCGGAATTTCTATGAACAACTTGACTGGGTACAATCAAATTTTCTACCCTTGTCGGACGACGAATAATTGTCAGAGGCAGGCCGCCCGTACAAATCTCAAGAGAATCTATGGCCCATGCAGGCAAGCGCACTATCTCTGGGTGCCTTAGATAGAAAACCACCGATCGGATATCAAGCAACTCTCGTACAGCCTAGATTCGCGATAGGCTCTCCGTAACAAAATGCCCGAAATGCCAATTTTGCAGCATACCTCCAAATACATGACGTCCACCGAGCACATCCGCCACAAGAGGCTCATCGTCTGGGATATTGTTGTAAGCCCCCTTTATCTGAAGGCCCAAGTCGCACAATTCCCCCCCCTTTATAATAAACCCCACCATTAAAATTACCCTTATGACCATCCCTGGCAACGTTGAGAAAAGTCAAAGGAGAAACAGTGGCATCCTTCAAGACTTCCATCTGAGGCTTAATGTAGAGCGGATCCCGATTCCAATTCATAAAACTCTCCATCCGTATCCAGATATGAACAAATTACCCCAGAGTATCACAAATAACCAGCAGAAATCTGTAGAATTCAGACTCCGAGGCAACCCAGCAGTGCACCGCATCAACACAATAAATTTATACGCAGACATCCCCCACACAAAACACACCCAGCTGTATACCTACATATCCATTCACAATCGAGTCTGGAAGCCATTCTCGGAGTAAAATGCTTTGATTTCAGCGTAACAAGCAGCCATGCGGGCATTGGCCATGTCCCAGTCATGTTCCATCATCCTCCTCACCGGGTCGACGAATGGCTCAATCACATCTTGGTACGGCAAGCCATACAAGTCACAAAACTCGGTCAGACGACTGTCGTAGACGTAGTAGTAACATGGCGTGCCTTGCAACAACGCCACCATATTGCCGTGGAAACGAAAACCAAGGATGGCGTCAAGGTCGCGCGCCTTGGCAATCCACTCCTCAATACTTTTGACGCTTACCATGTGCGCTAGCAGATCATAAGGCGTGAATTTCGTATCGAAAGCGATGCCAGCATGAATTTTCTTCGCCTCTTCCAGCCGCTGCTGAAAATCCAGTGAACGGTCGGCAACATCGTATTCGTGCATTACGCCCTGCTCGAACAGGGACACTCCCGATGCATTGTGGAGCGCGAAGTCGAACACTTTACCATGCATCATGCGCGCTTCCACCGGTGCGTGGCAAAAGATGTTCTTAGACAATCCAGTATGGATGGAAATGCCGAGCGAACGCTCACCTCGTCCAAGCATATCCGGGACTCGAACCACAGGACATGCAAGCGTGTAGAACAAAGATGGACAACCAGTGATGCGAATGTTCTTCCCTCCCAAGCGATCAACCAATGCAGCAGAATATTCGCCACGCACGGAAATGCTAGCCGACTTTTCATTCAAGCGAGCAATAAATCCTTTAGCTTCCTCATTGGCATCCAGGAACTCCAAGTCCTTCGTAGGGTTTTGCGCACCAAGACCAACCACAGCAATCGGCGCATTAATGCTGTCAAGCGTCTTGTTGGCGCCGACAAAATCAAAATTATTGTTCAGGTAGGTAGAACCACGAATGATCGCCCGCTCTACCGGGGCCGATAGTTCGCCACCGAATCCCACACGCACGATCCCGTCCAACTTGAGTTCGCGCAGGATCGCAGTACAAACCAGCATGTCTCCGTAGTTTGGCTTCCACTTAGACGTGCGCATGTCCGGCCAGCCCACCAAACCCTGGGTTTCGGAATGATTGAAGTGAACGAGGGCTACCGCCATAGATACCTATCCTTTGTCTGTTCTGTTGTGTTTATCGAAGAGCGCAACAACTAGTATCATGCACTTCCTATCTAAGAAACTGTCTGAAAAGTTTCTGTAGGAAGCTTGATAGTTCTATGTTTGCACCGATTTTAATAGATCATTCGAAAAATAGGGGCAAAGCCTCAGCACGCGTGCCTCTCAGAGATACTTTTCAGACGGCTTCTAAGGAATGGTTAATAAGCGCTATGTCATAATACATTCCAATCGAAATATCTTCTTTTTCTCAGTTTCGCGGCGGTGCCTTGTAGTACCCAAAGCGATCAAAGTCGCGTCCGTAAAACGCGAGCACCCGCTCCGTCTCGGCAATGTCGTACCGAGTGTTGACTTTGACCTCTTCCGTAGATAGTTTTTGCGGCAATTCCGTCGGTGCAGCCACGCCGATTTCTTCAGCGATCTTCGTTAGGGCCGTTTGAAGTCCGTCTTCGTATTTGAAAACCTTGACTCCATCGGCAATAAAATCCCACTGTGGCCGCAAATGGTTATCGAGTGTTGTTAAGTTCTTTTGCACAGCCTCTATCTGTGCTTCCAGCCAAACCGGAAAGCTCGGCCCTCCGCCCCAGAATCCACCTGTCGCGGTTATAACTCGCAGGCGATATTCACTGGCAAGCCTGTCGAATGGATTGCGAACCAGCGTGAACATGTAATCGAAATAACCTTCGCCCAGCAGTTCGCGAATATCGGCGTATCGGTAGTGTTGCGGAGTGATTTTGGAGAACGTTGGTATGCCATAGGTGAAGAACTTGAGATCACCCAGTTGGCGCATCCAATGTTCCACAGTGGTACCTCCCGTTCTGGGAATATGGATGAAAAGGACATTGCGTCCGCCTGTTCTGATGAATGGCATGTCAGATTCTTAGGACATAGTTGCGCTGCCCCGCTTGCGTCGCGAGTTCCGCAGGCTTGGGCGCCAGTCTTGAAGCCAGATCTTTTGTGGCCTCGGTCCAGTCGTATCCGGCGCGATCCGCGTATGCTCGCGCCGAGAGTGTATGCAGGTGCGACCGGTCTTTGGCTAGGTTTTCTAGTGCATTGATGCAACCCTCCACCGCTTGATCCAATGGCAGCAAGATGCCGTTCTCGCCATTTTTGAGTACTTCACCGGTTGCGCCGACATCGGTTGCAATCATGACAGCACCTGAACGCATCGCTTCAAGCACGGTCAGCGACAAACCTTCAAAGCTGGACAGCAGCAGCACAATGTCAGCCCAGGCATAAAGCTCGGCCAATGCGACCGGATCGTTTGTTGGCGGTTCGAGCAGTGCTTCCATTTCTGGTGCCAGTTGAGCGGCGTCGTTGGCCATTAAGCTTTTGCCAATAATGCGCCACTTAAAGTTCAAGCGGCGCGCATGGCTGGCGTGGAGAACGGTGGTCAGGCGATCCAGCCCTTTCTGGCGATCCAGGCGACCCAGGTAGAGTACGCGCAACGGTTCGCTCGTTCCGCGGGCTAGCCGGGCTTCTTGGCCGCGCTGCACAATCTCGGTCGGTGCTTCAAACCCCGGCGCGTTCTGTACGACGACGATCTTCTCGCGCGGCACGCCCATGGAGTGCAGCCAGTCGCCCAGTTGGTATGAACAGGGCAGGAACAGATCAAAGGCATGTTCGTAGGCGAGACCCAACTGGGTATTTCCCTCCGGCCTTGCAAAGGATGAGAGATCGTTCAGATGGAGCGAGTCAATCGTTTTGACGCCCAGTCGCTTGAGCTGCCCCATGATTCCGGCAAAGGCTCCTCCATGGAAGTTTGCCGCCGTATCCAGCCAGTGCAGCATTCCTAGCGCCATGCCGTGACGTCCTTCTGCTGCCCAGTGCGGAATGGTCGTGCCAAGATATTGCTGGTGACCGCTTCCCCATGCGCTGAATTGCGTATCTGTCAGAAATGAAGTGCTCTCGAACGTCTCACGCCATTCCGCAGTGAAGGCGACATCGCATTTACTCAAGATAATCGCATGTGGGACCCAGCCACGAGATTTGAGTGCCTTGGCGATGTTGAGGGCAACCTTTTCCACGCCGCCAAATTCCACCAGTGGCAGCAGAAAGCCGATGTGCCGGCGCCCATCTTTGAGCCGCGGAAAGGCGACCGAGCCGTTAAAGGGTTTACGGACCAGTTCGTATTCCTTGTTGCGCAATGAAATGCCGATCTCGCGGAAATCCCAGCTTTCGAATGCGGCAGAGCGCAGGGTGGACGAGTGTAAACGATGCACCAACAGTAGGAAGCCATGAACCGCAACCGGAGGAACCTGGGATACGGACAATCCCCATTCGGCTGGCAGCGCCAAAGTCACCGAAGCAATGGCTGGTGCGCAGTGCGGTTGGGCCAAAGAATCGATCCAAGCGGTATTGTTGTCTTGCAGGATTGCTTCCATGAGCTTTGGGTTGATCGCCAGAATCATCGCGCCTTTGTGCGCCGATCCGTTGGCTGGGGTTATGGTTTCCGATATCCAGATGCGATCCTCGGCAATTTCCTTGATCGACAGTATCGCAATGTACTCCGTATGGGTGGTCATGTTTTCCAACTTCCATAGCACCCAGTGGAGCAGGCCGGCCTGGCGCAGCACGTCCATTATTTCGCGGGACATGACGAAAGTGAATGGCGGCACGGTATAACGGCCGGGCAATGTGCGGGCACGCCAATAATCGGTTTCGAAAACCAGCGGATCGACTGTTCGTGTGCCTTGAGCCAGCGGATCAACGCAGTAAAGAACCTGGTTGCGGTCGCTCAGGTAAATTGCGTAACGCGGAGCTTCGATCTGCTCCAGTGCCAGCAGCGATTGGGGTTTCAGCAACGCTTTGTGTTTCAGGCTCATCGCACCGCCGATCGCGGCCTGGTCGCGTTCTGAATCGGCCAGCATGCTTTCCGGGCGCTTGCGATAGAGAAAACCGAAATCTTCAAGATTGCGCCCCCGGAATCCACGCTCGGCTGCACTTAGAAAAAAATCCCAGTCCTCCCAGCCAAGCTTGAAACTGGTATCGAATAACACGCTGGCTTCGAAGACGCGGCGGCGGATCAGGCTGCCTGCCTCGCAGATATTCATCGCCGTATGGATGAGCAGAGAATAGTCGCCGCCGTAATCGCTACGCCACGTCAAACCGAACATGTCGATGTTCGGATAAATCCAATCGATTTCCGGGTACGCATCGAGTTCGGCCATCGCGCGCATCATGGCATCGGGGCGTAGCGCGTTGTCGGCATCCATCATGTAGATTGCCTCGACCGAAGGCAGGGCGTCCAGTGTATAACGGATACCGTGGTTACGGGCGTCGCTCAAGCCACCATTGGGTTTGCGCAGATAGACGATGCGGCCGGGATGGACAAAGGCATAATCGCGGCAGACTTCTTCGGTTTCCGGGAAAGGGCACCCGTCGTTTACGAGGACGATGCGAATTGCAAATCCCGCCGTCTGCGCCAAAACGGATTCAATAGCTTCGACCAGCAGCACAGAGTGGCGGAAGATGGGAATGACAACTGCCAGTCTCGGTGTGGCAGAAAACAGCGCGTCAACCATGCGGCGTATCTCCAGACTCGGCGATCAGATTGATGTTGAAGAAGGATGACCAACCGTATGAGATATCATTTTGGCCCTCCGGAAGCCGCGTCATCAAATAGATATCGTGCGGTTCTCGAACAGGAGTTGGCAAAACTACATGTAATTCTCCCTCAACTAAAGCTGACATGATGGACCAGTCTGAAAAAAAATTTGGTGAGAAATCCGGTAGTTCTGTATCAGGTTTCGGCCTTTGTTCGACCGGAGCGAGCGCGATGGCGTACTCGATTTCCGGCGATTTTTCCGATCTGGAATAGATACTGGACGAAACCGAAACAGTGCCTACGCGCGCTACATTCGGTAGAACTGCTGTGGCTATGCCTTCCGCCATGACGTGAACCATGAGCACCGATTCTCCTGGAATGAATCGAAAATATTCGTTTTCGGACTGTAGGTTGATGGCGGTCGCCAAGGTATCGGGGGACAGCAGAACTCGCCGAAATACAGTCTGATTGCTGGGCAAGTGTCCATCGTGCGGTATCGGCGCTTCACAACCCGGAACATAGCTCCAGGTTCGTAGCGCCAGAACATATCCGAGTGGATGTCCATCCACGGTTGCCTGAAAACGCTCGTCTGGATGCCGCATGGATCGATCTAAATGCAAATATCCGTTACTTTCCCAAGCCAGACGGATCACCGGAGTCATGTCGTCCGATTCCAGACTTGTGGGCAATGTGAGCCGCAGCCAGCCCGGTTTCATTTGTGAAGCGGGAATGTGCCAGACGGCATGGATTTTGTTGTCTTCGACAGTCGATAAATCAACGGTTAGCGTGCCGCCCTGGATCGCGTTAGCCCTCCTGCCGGCGGATAGGGATATGGCGACATCGGATAGCCCCGCACTGCCTCGCGGCAAGCGCTGTTCCAGTACGGTTCCGGGCTGTAACTGGAACGGCGCCGCTCCGACGACAGGTAACACAGTCCGTGCGCTGGAGCGGTGATTCAAGCCTAAGTCGTAGACATATTGTTCGAGCCGCGCGAAGGCATCCTGTGTTTTGGCGTGGAATTGCCGAAGTTGCGCCGTTTCCCGCATGAGGGCCACGTTGCGCCTAGCTTGTTCCCTGCGAGCGGTAATCAGTTGTCCGACCAGCGCCAGCAACAATCTTTCTCTAGCTTCTTGCTTGGATACGGTCGTCAGGTCGATGATTTCGGGCGGCTCTATACCGAAACTGGCGTAAAGAGCACGGCAAGTCGTTTCGAGTTGCCGCTTGCCCTGTGCAGACAACGCTACGCCGCCGATGCACGCAAGAAAGATCTCCTCAGGTGTAAGCCTTCTTTCTTGCAATTGAACCTTAGGCTGATTGTCTTCATCATGAAGCACCGCAAACGGAATACTTTCGCCAATCGCTGCAACTTGCGCTGAATCTTCTTGTGAAATCAGAATAAATTGGTTCACTTCATGCACTGCTTGAATATTCAATATTCCCATATTTAACTGCCTATTCTCGGCAGGGGATAACAAAAAAGACTTGGGAGAGTTTTTTAGCAAGAGACCGTTTACAACATCCCTAACTTCAACACTATGTTCTTTCCTGTCAAAAAACCTGTTTGGGATACGAACATTGAAGACGCATTCCCCGCCGCCAATTTGTGCATCCAGTAAGTCTTGTCTAAAAATATTTGCTACTGTCCGTGTAATGAGTTCACCATCGATAAAAACATTTACTTCTATAGGTTCATCGGGAGAATCACTGAGCTTATCTTCGTATACTACCCAGCCATAAATCCCGTTTACGTCACATCCATCTACAACACCTATTACTTTGTTTTTACGTTCGCCCGTTACACTGGCTATTTCATTTTCTCGTTCAATTCGCATGGACTAAATTCCTAATTGGTTAACCATTTGATTCATGCTGAAAGACAAACAATGGTTGACCGGAATGGCAAAGTTTGTTTTGTAACTCAAAAATCCGGCTTTGTAATGCAGCGCATCAGTAAAGCCTCGGTGAGGTGGGCTATTACTAACAACAAAACATACTCAGTGCTTTTATCAAGCTGCATGTTGAGGGTGAGTTAGTTATAGGTAAACAAATTATGTTAATCAATATTACTTTTGTCATTTGGTTTCTAAAAGAATAGAAAATGGGTATGCTAATAGTGCCGTAAACCGTATAGTGTTCTGCTAGTAGACTTTTTGGTAGTAGTTAAACTTAATAGCGATGCTAGATAAGAAGAAAAACCACCTACCGATGTCAGGCTTGTGAAAGCGTTAATTTAAAATGGTTTGCACAGGCACGCCAATCGTTTCGCTAATACTCTGTTCAGAGATAGACAAGGTGCGGGTGAGGGCATGCGAAAATGTGTTGCCACTCTTTAAGCCGTAATGCTCGCTAAAGACGCAAAGGTAAATCCGATTTTATTAACGGCGGAGAGAGTGTCAGCAGGATGCCAGTCTTGGGCGGGGGATTCGGCGCAAGACTGGCTTTTTTATCGACTGTTTTGTGCATTCTTAATTGATTCCGTGTGTTTTCAAAATGTGTGGCTATTACACTCCAATATTTTGGAGTTGTCAACACAATAAACACCATATTTTAATTTTGTAATTAGAGAGTGCTGTAAATTTTGGGGTTTTTAGTATTTATGTTTATTTTCAATATGTTGATTTGTTTTTCGCAATTAACTAGGCTAATTGCGGAATGAATGTTGGCGAAAGATTGAAGGAATGGCGGGCAAAAATTGGAGTGAGTCAAAAAGAAGCAAGCTCCATAACTGGGGTTTCTTTTAGCACTTATCAAAATTATGAGATGGATATAAGCCCACCAGGTGCGAAGTCTTTGCAATGCTTTTGGCAGGCAGGCATTAGCATTGACTGGCTTTTATCAGGTGAAGGGGAAATGTTCTTGGAGAAGAGCCTGGTTTACCAAGGCAAGGATTCCGCTGCCATTCATCACCAGATCAGCGAAAAATCGGCGCATGTGGTTTCAAGCAAAAATGAGCACAAGGAATCGTTATGGCAAGACTTCGAGCTAGTTCCTTATTACGATATGGAGATTTCGGCGGGACACGGTTCTTTTGTAGATCAACAACTTACAACCGGCTACATAGCTTTTAGAAAGGACTGGTTGCAGCAAAGAAACTTGCAAGCCAGTAATTTGATAACGACTACAGGACGTGGTGATTCGATGGAAAAAACGATTTATCACGGTGATTTACTACTCATTGACAAGAGCATCAACCGGATAATTGACGATTCAATTTATGTTTTACGAATAGGTTCACACACCATTATCAAGCGTATTCAACAGTCATTTGATGGCTCGCTAACGATCATTAGCGACAATGAGATTTATGCCAAACAGATTATACGGCCAGAACAGGCCGAAGATTTAGATGTGGTTGGGCGTGTAAAATGGTACGGGCATGAAATTTAAAACAAGCCATGCAATGGCCGTTGCATAAAAATCATAATCTACGCAACGGCCTATCAAAAATAAACTCAAAAACGTATCATTTTTATGCAATTTTCCCGCAAAAAAACCGCAAATTTATAAAACCCAAATCTGTAAAGATTGTGGGTAGGGGCGTCATTAATGCCAGAAAGGCCAAGCATGAGGTGTGGTCTTTTGTCAAACGCCGTGCCAACAAGCGCTGGCTATGAGCTGCACTTTGCCGCTGGACTCGGCAGGTTGTCGCTTATATCATCGGCGACCGCAGTGAAAAAAGCTGCCAATTGCTTTGGCGTGCCATCCCTGAAAGCTATAAACAGGCCCACAGCGATAGCGATTACAGCGATTTTTCAGACACTTATCAAAGTGTTCCCTAAAGAAAAGCATCGTAGCGTGGGTAAAGACTATGGGTAAACCCATCATGTTGAACGATGGAACAACACGCTTCGCCAGCGGTTACCCGCTATACCCGTAAAACGTTGTCTTTTTCAAAGTCTGATGAATACCCTGCTTGGGTCTCCCCTCTTTTATCCGAAAATATAATTTGACCCTATCACTTTGATTTTTACCACTACCAGTTTTTTATATCGTAAAAATTTTTATACCATTCAACAAAATTCTTGATTCCTGTTTCCAGTGAAGTTTCAGGCTTGTACCCGAAATCATTGACTAAATCGGTAACATCAGCATAAGTGTCCGGCACGTCGCCAGGCTGTAAAGGCAAAAAATTTTTTATCGCTTGCTTGCCCAGGCATGTTTCCAGGGTTTCGATAAACGTCAACAGGTTAACGGGAGCATGGTTGCCTATGTTGTACAAACGATAAGGCGCTTTGCTTGTGCCAGGGTCGGGTTGGTTACCCGTCCAGCTCGTATTGGTTTGCGCCGGTTTATCAATTACCCTGACGATACCTTCAACAATATCATCAATATAAGTGAAATCACGTCGGTGATTGCCGTAATTGAATACGTCTATCGGCTTACCTTCCAGGATGCTACGCGTGAACATAAACAACGACATATCGGGCCTCCCCCAAGGTCCGTAAACAGTAAAAAAACGCAACCCGGTTGTCGGCAAGTTATAGAGGTGGCTATAAGTATGAGCCATCAGCTCATTGGCTTTTTTACTCGCTGCATAAAGGGAAACCGGGTGATCGACATTGTCATGAATAGAAAACGGCATGCTGGTATTGGCACCATAGACGGAGCTGGAAGAAGCATAGACCAAATGCTCTATGGCATTATGCCGGCATCCTTCAAGGATGTTGATAAATCCGACGATATTCGCATCTATGTAGGCATGAGGATGGCTTATGGAATACCGTACACCGGCCTGAGCTGCCAGATGCATAACCCGATGGAATTTTTCCCTGATAAAAAGTTCTTCGACCTGTTGTTTATCGGCAATGTCGAGCTTTATAAATTTAAAGTTTTTATAACCGCTTAATCGTTCTAATCTTGCCAGTTTTAAATTTACATCATAATAATCGTTCAGGTTATCTATCCCGATAACTTCATCCCCGCGTTCCAGCAATCTGATGCTAAGTGCTGAGCCTATAAAACCCGCCACTCCTGTTACCAATATTTTCAAAATTTTCTCCCAGTTAATAATTCAGTCTTGTTTGTTGCTACGCGCAATACCGACCTAGTTTAAGCCGCGCATCAAATGGCTGCCGTGTTCTTTCAACCATCGTCTTTGCTTTTGAAACTCAGGTAAATGTTGGGCGACCAATGCCCAAAAATGTACGGAATGATTCCTGACCTGGATATGGCAAAGCTCATGAACAACTACATACTCCAGAACTTCAATAGGTGCCATTATTAATAACCAATTGATATTAATGTCATTATTGATGCCGCAACTGCCCCAGCGGCTCTTTTGTGTCTTAATGGCAAGTCTTCTGGGGAATAGTTGATTTTTAACGGCGTGCTGCTTTACCAATTGCTCTACATGCAGCCTGGCCTGCTTTTTCATCCAGGCGGTCAGGGCTGTTTTAATATATTCACTGCTCGCTACGCTCAGCAATGCCTCCGGCACATGGGCAATAAAAACATTGGCAAATTCAATTTTTATCTTTTTAAGTTTTGACGGCCTGATGACCAATTTATAAACGTTTCCCCGATAAGGGATATCTGTGCCATCACTATAAATAATGGGTGACGGTAATTCAGTCTGCCGGGTTTTAGCGGCTACTTTATCCATGGATAAAATTATCCATTGCTGCTTTGTGTGGATAAATTGATGAATTCTGTGTTCAGGTACGTTTACCGGAGCGACCACTTCAACCTTGTTACCCGCAGAGACAATAATACGCACCCGGGTGGCCCGCTGGCTGCGCCGAATACTATAAGAAAATGGCAAGTTGGACTGCATGATTGCTCAATTACTGGTCGGGTAAATGTTTTCAGGCGTGATGCCCAGTCTTTCAAGAGTCTACAGCCTGCATTTGCGCCTCTATCAAGCGTACGGCTTGACTAAGGTCCGGTTGCATTTGTTGACGGTAAGTCTGTACTTGGGCGTGCATGGTTTTTGATCTTAATACGGCTCTGATGCGTATCGCCAAAGTATCTGCGTTGACTTTTTTTATTGTCAGAGGGCTACCTGAAATGCCTAACTTGCGTAGTTGACGCCCCCAGAACAGTTGTTCATCCATAAAAGGTACGACTACTGACGGGCATCCGCTAAGAATTGTGGTATGAGTTGTTCCGGCTCCACCGTGATGAACTACCGCTGCGCAATGCTTAAATACCGGTTGGTGTGGATGCTTGCCGATAAAATAAATGTTGTCTTGTTGGCTGTCAGGGGGGTATTTTTCTGAGCTGGTTTGAATAATCGCCCGACAACCTGCTTTATGAACAGTACTTATAAATAATTCCATGCTCTCTTCTGCAACCAATGCCTGCAAACTGCCGAAAGTCATATAAACCGGCGCTTCACCCTGATTAATAAAGTTTTCAAGTGTAAAGGGTAGTTGCCAGTTTTGGGCTTCTTCCGGTAAGTTTAAAAATCCACAGATACGGTTGACAGCAGGCCATCGAGACTGATCTGGACAAAATAGTGGATCGACAGCCACCAGATTCAATTGGTCGGAAATCAGGTAGTCGGTAAGAAGATGACCGACTCGTGCCTGACCTTCAGCCAACCAAAGCCGGGTCATTCTTTTTTTCAGTACCCAATCGAAAAAATAATAAAACAACTCCCATTCAAGCCGGTAAAACAAGGGATGGAAATCAGGAAATCGAAACGGCGGTTGAGCCGGAACCAGATAACCGGCATGGCAAAATGTTACTGATACAAAAGGCTTGGCTTGTTTTCTGGCGGCGAGCTTTAATGGATAAAGCACCGCATGACCGATTAAACAGTCATTGTCCCTCGCTAACTTTTGAGATACGCGGTAAATATCCTGTTCAAAAGGGAAAAAAGCCTCATCCAGCAATAGCTTGAAAAAATGCGGCATGTACATATCGGCAGATTTTTGAAAGAAAGATTCATTATCTACATTAATCTGTTCCGGGATTTGTAGATAACAAATACCTAACTGTTGGCAAATCTGTGCGTAACTGTGGTTGTCGATACTGGTGACTGCTAGCGTCACGGTATGTCCTGCTTTTTGCAGGCTATCGGCTAATGCAATCATTGGGCGAATATCGCCGTTAGTACCCCAGGTTTGTATACCTATTTTCATGATGGATAGCTGATAAAGTCAATAAAAAAGCCCATCGTCAGACGGGCTTTAATAAGGGATAAACGCAATCAGAACGGGTTGTTAATTTTTTGATTTATCAACAATCTGGTTAGCTTTTATCCAAGGCATCATGCTGCGTAATTTAGCACCGACAACTTCGATTGGATGCTCTGCGTTCAAACGGCGTTTGGCGGTCATTTCAGGATAGTTGGTAGCACCTTCCAGGATAAATTGCTTAGCATATTCACCATTTCTGATGTTTTTCAGTGCCTGACGCATGGCCAAGCGACTTTCCTCATTGATGACCTTAGGGCCGGTTACATACTCACCGTATTCTGCATTGTTAGAGATCGAGTAGTTCATGTTGGCAATGCCGCCTTCGTACATTAGGTCAACAATCAGTTTTAACTCATGCAAACATTCAAAATAGGCCATTTCAGGAGCATAACCCGCTTCAACCAATGTTTCAAAACCGGCTTTAACCAGCTCAACAGCACCGCCGCATAAAACGGCTTGTTCGCCGAACAAATCGGTTTCTGCTTCGTCGCGGAAAGTGGTTTCGATAATGCCTGAGCGACCACCGCCGATTGCAGAAGCGTAAGATAAGCTGATAGCTTTGGCAAAACCGGATGAATCTTTATGGACAGCGATCAAGTCGGGAACGCCGCCGCCACGAACAAATTCAGAACGCACGGTATGACCAGGCGCTTTAGGCGCAATCATAATGACATCCAGGTCTTCTCTAGGTACAACCTGGTTGAATAGAATCGAGAAACCGTGTGCGAAAGCCAAAGCAGCACCGTGCTTTATGTTGGGTGCAATCTCGGTTCTATATAATTGCGCCTGGAACTCATCCGGCGTCAGGATCATGACGATATCAGCCCCGGCAACTGCTTCAGGTACATCTTTAACAGTTAAGCCGTGCGCCTGGGCTTTGGCAACCGATGGTGAACCCGCGCGTAAGCCGACGACAACCTCAACACCTGAGTCTTTCAGGTTAAGTGCATGGGCGTGGCCTTGTGAACCGTAACCGATAATTGCTACTTTTTTAGCTTTTATAATAGATAAATCGGCATCTTTGTCGTAATAAACTTGCATGAATTTTCCTGTTTTTTTATAGAGTGTGTTTTAAAAATAAATCGGCGGGCAGGGGGGCTTATAAGTGCAAACCCTTCTCGCCCCTGGAAATGCCTGTTGGCCCTGAACGGACAACTTCAATAATGGTACTGGCGTCTATGCCTGCAATAAAGGCATCAAGCTTCTCTGAAGGTCCGGTAATTTCAACAACATAAGTTGTAGGCGTAACATCAATAACCCGACCGCGAAATATATTGGCCATGCTTCTGACTTCTTCACGCGTATGCTCAGTCGTTTTGATTTTGACCATCATCAATTCACGTTCGATGTGGGCAGATTCAGCCAAATCGATCAGTTTGACAACATCAATGAGCTTATTCAGTTGCTTGGTGATCTGCTCAATGATGTTTTCGTTGCCACGGGTAACCAATGTCATTCTCGACAAGCTGGGATCTTCTGTAGCCGCTACCGTCAGTGATTCAATATTGTAACCGCGCGCCGAGAACAAGCCGGCGACACGTGACAATGCGCCGGATTCATTTTCGATGAGAATGGAAATAATATGTCTCATTAAGCTAATTCCCTGTCTGTCGTTGTGTCGAGAGCGACTCTAAGTTTCATGTCGTGATGGCCTTTACCTGCTTCTATCATCGGATAAACATTTTCAGTACGGTCGGTAATAATGTCTAAAAATACCGTGCGGTCTTTTAGCGCAAATGCTTGTTCCAAGGCTGGCCTGACTTCTTCCGGCTTATCGATGCGGATGCCGACATGACCATAAGCTTCTGCCAGCTTGACGAATTCAGGAATGGTGTCCATGTATGAATGTGAATAACGGCTTTCATAAGAGAACTCCTGCCATTGCCGTACCATGCCCATGTAACGGTTGTTCAAGTTAATAATCTTGATCGGCGTTTTATACTGCAAGGCAGTCGATAATTCCTGGATACACATCTGGATACTGGCTTCACCTGTCACACAAGCAACATCCGAATCAGGAAACGCCAATTTAACCCCAATGGCGGCAGGTAAGCCAAAGCCCATCGTACCCAAACCGCCTGAGTTGATCCAGCGGCGCGGCTTGTCGAATTGGTAATATTGTGCCGCCCACATCTGATGCTGGCCAACGTCAGAGGTAACATAAGCATCGCCCTTGGTGACCTGATACAACTGTTCTATAACATATTGCGGTTTAATTAGATGGCTTTCGCGGTCGTATTCCAGGCAGTTGACGGCACGCCATTGTTCAATTTGCTCCCACCAGAGTTCCAAGGCTTTCTTATTGGTTTTCTTTTTGCTTTCATTAATTAATTCAATCATCTGCTCCAATACCGGCTTAACATCACCGACAATAGGAATATCCACTTTTACGGTCTTGGATATAGAGGCTGGATCAATATCAATATGAATAATCTTGGCATAAGGACAGAATAAATCCAGTTTACCTGTAACCCTGTCGTCAAAGCGTGCGCCGATAGCAATAATCACATCACTTTCGTGCATTGCCATATTGGCTTCATAAGTGCCGTGCATACCTAACATGCCGACGAACTGCTTATCAGTCGCAGGATATGAACCCAGACCCATCAAGGTATTGGTAATCGGATAACCCAGTATATGCGTGAATTCAGTCAGTTCCTTGCTGGCTTCACCTAAAACAACGCCGCCACCCGAATAAATAATGGGCTTCTGTGCGCCCAGCAATAAATCGACGGCTTTCTTTATTTGACCCTTATGCCCGGTAACGACAGGATTATAGGAGCGCATTACCACTTTTTTAGGGTATTTATAAGGCACCTTGATTCTTGGATCAGTCATGTCTTTGGGTATATCAACAACCACCGGGCCAGGACGTCCGGTAGTAGCAACGTGAAACGCTTTTTTAATCGTTTCGGCCAGCTTGGTTACATCCTTGACCAGAAAATTATGTTTCACGCAAGGGCGGCTGATACCGATCATGTCAACTTCCTGAAAGGCATCGCTACCTATTACCGGCAGGGAAACTTGTCCTGAAATAACGACCATTGGAATCGAATCCAGATAAGCCGTGGCAATTCCTGTTACAGCATTCGTAGCTCCTGGACCGGAAGTCACCAGTACCACGCCTGGCTTTCCTGATGCACGGGCATAACCGTCTGCCGCATGAGTTGCGCCTTGCTCGTGCCTAACCAGGATGTGTTTGACATCTTCCTGTTGGAAAAGAGCATCATATAAATGCAATACCGCCCCGCCAGGATAGCCGAAAATATATTCTACGCCTTCGTCTTTAAGACTCTGGATCAGGATTTGTGCACCGCTTAGCTCCACGCTCACCTCAACAAACATAATTTTAATTTCGATTTAAGCCGATTTATATGCGTTTTTTAAAACCGATCGACAATATACCCGGCCTGCTTCTAAAAAACGGCTAAATAGCCTACTATTATTTGCTGCCTTTTTCGACAACTTTACTAATATTATTTTACTAGCTTATTGGTAATAATTGTAATTTTCATCCTATGTTCGCAAACAAATTGAAAATTTTTGCTGAAGCCAAGGATATTTCATGAGCCTTATCAGGTTCATCAGGTACAATCTTCATATGGACAATAAATTACAGACTGATGCCAGCATAGCTGCATTTTGAGCTATTTGAGACAGTCAAATAATTCGTCAACAGTCATTTAACGGTAACTACAAGAGGTTTTTCGTGGCACCCCCTATTTATAAGCATATAAGCAAATTAGCATTAACTGTTGTGCTGGTCGGCTGCGCCACTAACGAGGTTCAACGGCCTGAGATTTATCCTGATACGGCGCAGCAGGTTCAGCTTCCGCCTGTTAAAAATCCTTTTCAACAAAGTATTAAGCAATACCCAAACGATGCCGTGAATTCGCCGTATTATGAAAACTATTCTGCTGATAGATTAACCGGCACCTATGCTGATTCTTATGCGGTGCAGAGTTTTATCAAGCAGATGGTAAGAAAACATGGCTTCTCGGAAAGCTATCTGAACGGCCTGTTTTCCCGTGCTAACCGCCTGGAATCCGTTATTCGCCTGGAAAGCCCTGAACCCTATACCGGCCCGTCAAAGCCGCGATTGGGTAGCTGGACGCGCTATAGAAATAAATTTCTTACCGAGGCGCATATCAACAACGGCGTGGCATTCTGGCGCAATAATGCCGATGCGGTAACCAGGGCGAGCACAACTTATGGTGTCGATCCTGAATATATCGTCGCGATTATTGGCGTGGAGACTTATTTTGGAAAAAATATCGGCAAAACCTGTATTTTTGACGCCCTAACGACACTGGCATTTGATACGCACAGACGTGATAAATTTTTCACCTCGGAGCTGGAACATTTTCTGTTAATGACCCGCGAGCAGGGCTATGAGCCTCGTAAGCCTGTCGGTTCGTGGGCTGGTGCTATGGGACTCGGACAATTTATGCCCAGCAGCTATCGCCGTTTGGCAGTGGATTTTGACAACAATGGGCGTTGCGATATTTGGCAGCCGGATGATGCAATTGGTAGCGTAGCACACTATTTTTCACGTAGCGGCTGGAAGTTGAATAATCCGGTAACAAAACAAACCAGCGGTGCCAATGACCCCAACGTTATTGAACTGAGTACCTACAGCGGCAATGAGTTCTGGCGTACTTACCCTAACTTTAAAGTGATCAAAAAATACAATAACAGCAATAAATACGCGATGGCTGTGCACCAGTTAGCGCAAGCGATCAAGGCAAGATTCTAAAGTTGTAAGACGATAGCGGTTTACGTACGCTACCGCCTTAAACATCAGTTATTGCTTTAATACACTTTCACACAATGCGGGCAATACCGGTACTTTTTCCGGTTCAGGTTTTTTGCCTGAAGGTGTTTTGGCTTCCGCCGAAAACCACCATGCCAGTTCCGCACCGCAGCCGTCACCTGGAGGAAGGGGTTCCTGGCTTTTGCAGTATTTATTATTGCCGGGACACTTGAGGCGCACATGAAAGTGGTCATCATGTTTCCACCAGGGACGGATTTTTCTCAACCAGCCATGTTCAGCGTTGGTTTTACTTAAGCATAATTCCCTCTTGATACTGGGGTTAACAAATATCCGTTCAACTTCAGGCTGCCGGGCCGCTACTTCGAGAATTTTCTCATTAGCCAGCGACCACTGGCTGTAATTAATCGCATCGGAGTTTCCGGCAAGCATGGAAGATGCGTTCAATGACTCGCGCTCACTAAACGACAGTTTGCGACTGATAGACTGTTTAAACCAAATGTCCACATCCAGCCCGGTCTGATGGCTGCGGTGTCCGCTTAAGGTCGGACCACCGCGTACCTGTCCCAGATCGCCAATTAGCAAAACACCCAAATGCTGGTCGGCAACGATATGCCCCAGATTTTCAATAAAATGCTTCAGGTCGGGATGCCCATAAAACCGCTTTCTGGACAAGCGCATCACTTGATAGCCTGTACCGTCCAGAGGCAGGGAAACAGCACCACTCAAACAACCTGCGTTATAAGTGCCGATGCTCTGGGCGCTATCGGCAATATTTGCCGGTTTGCTAACAGTAGACCATTTATTGGCCAAGCATTCAGAAAACAATCCGGGCGACAATATAACAATAATAAATAACAACTTGATTTTTAACACACTATCACCTTAACAGCCTTAATCTTTCGGGGATGGCCCATATTCATTTTGTCCTGAATCACTATCGCTGACCATAAAATACAGCAGCACCAAGCCACCCAGGATTGGAATCAACGAAACCAAACACCACCAACCGCTACGTCCGGTATCATGCAGCCTTCGGATGGTTACCGCGAGACTGGGAATTAAAATTGCCAGTCCATAAACTCCGCTCAATATCCCCACTCCTGTTTCCGGGTTAAACGTGCCTGTCACCCAGTCAGCAGCTAACAGAGCCACGTTGATAAGGATATTGAACAGGACGAAAAACCAATATTCTTTCCGCCTTGCCCGCCCTGCAAACACGGCATATTTATTCAATACTTCAAGATACCAGTTCATAAAATGCTCCGTTTTTATCCAGAAAAAGTTCCAACAGATACCTTCAGGCCATCCGCTAAAACACACCAGCCACCACGTTAACGCTAATGGCAATAATGATGACGTTGAAAAAGAAAGCTACCATGCTGTGCAATAAAGCGGTACGCCGGATGGATTGATTAACAATCTGTACATCGGAAACCTGGAACGTCATGCTCAATACTACAGAAAAATACATAAAATCCCAATAATCAGGAGCATCGGTTCCAGGAAATAACAGTCCACCCTGCGCCGGGTTGGCCCCAAGATAAAAACTGTGCGCATAATGCAGCGCAAACATGACCGCCAGAAACAGCCAGGACATCAGAATGCTGGAACCGGCAAGCAGCAACCCGCCAAGCAATTGGTTCTTGGCAGAATGAAGCTCAAGGTATAAAGCCACCAGAATAATCCCTGATACTATCAGGCTCATAAACAGCACCGCCCATTTGCCTTCTTCCTGCTGGCGTGCGAGTTTAGCCATACGATCCGGCGTTGCCCCGGTCATTGAAAAGCCGACAGCTATTAAAAACACTAAAGCGCCAATGTCGAATGCCAGTAATATCGCCATCGTAGTATTAAGCTTTGATGAAAACAGCAAAAATAGTGCCCCCGAGATCATTGCTGCTGTTGACAGAAGCGGTCGATATCGGATGTGCCTTGTTGCGTGCAGAATTCGGGACTTGATCGATGATTTCATAGCAGCATGGTTATTTTATATTTTTAAGCTATCGGTTCGGATTACAGCTAACGCTGACTCAGCAATGTGGACATTTAAGCCAAGTTCCTTAAACTAGGCGGACGACTCAATCATCATTACAGACTGTAACCGGATAACATGTTTTCTGCCAAAGATTTTATAGAAACCGCTGAAGGCCTGCTTTTTGCCGTCGTAGGGCAGGGTAGGGAAGATGACAAGGTTTTATGTTTTTTGCGCTATATCAAGCGAGACTCTGTTTGGAAAAAAGTAGCGACTGAAGAAGCTAATGAGTTTTTACAACAGTACCACCCCGATTTTCTGCATTATTCCCAAATGTTAGACGCCCATTTACATGCGGTGGCTATCCACCAGATCGTCAAGCATCATCAACCTGAACAACGCTTGCAGGAAATCATGCTGGCATCCGAGAGAGATCCCGTTGAGCATGATCTTTATGTTCTCTGTGATTTATTTCAACAACACGGTCTTGATTTATCAAACACAGGAATTACCGGGTCAATACTCGTCGGTGTACAAAACCGGAATTCGGATATCGATATAGTTTGTTACAGCAGGGCAGTTTTCCAGCAATGCAGAAGTATTACGTGCAAACTTATTGGTCTTGGGTTTTTACAGGATTTAAATGAGCAGGACTGGCAGGAATCCTATCTGCGCCGGTCATGCGACCTGGATTTTGCAGACTATGTCTGGCACGAACAGCGCAAGACCAACAAAGCCATTATCAATGGAAGAAAATTTGATTTGTCCTGTTCCGATATGCGGGGTTGCGATAACACCGCACCAGAACCTGTGAACTATAAAAAATGCGGAGCGATAACCTTGCAATGCAAGGTTGTCGATGATACTTACGCGTTTGATTATCCTGCATTATTTAGTATAGATTATGAGCAGATTGATGCGATTGTCAGTTACACAGCAACCTATACCGGACAGGCTGTTAACGGTGAAGTTGTTGAAGTATCGGGGCAACTAGAACAAACAGAAACAGGGCTTAAACGTATTGTGGTCGGTTCCAGTCGTGAAGCTGAAGGCGAATATATCAAGGTTATCCGTGCCTAGCTTAAGCCATTTTTCGGCGGTTATTTTTGATATGGATGGCCTGGTCTTGGATACGGAACCCAGCTATTTTATGGCGTGGCGGCAAGCCGCAAAAACCATGGGTTATGAGCTTTCCGAAGCCTTCTGCCTGTCGCTGTCAGGCTTGCATTACCCGGAAATAGAGCAAAGACTGCTGGATTTATTCGGGGCCGGTTTTAATCTGCAAACACTCAAACACATAGCAGCCGAGCATTGGCGCGATCATGTCAATACTCACGGTATAAAAGTCAAACAGGGTTTTAACGAATTGCTGGAATTCATTATCCAGCAACAAATACCTTATTGTCTGGCAACTAACAGCCGTGCAGTAAATGCGTATGAATGCCTGGAACTTGCCGGAATCGCGAATGTTTTTTCAACCGTCATTACCCGCGATGACGTCGACAACGGCAAGCCCGAACCGGACATATTTTTAATGGCGGCTAATCGTTTACAAGTGGACATTGGCCGCTGCCTGATCTTTGAGGATTCTCATACGGGCATAGTGGCAGCATCCAGAGCAGGTGCCTGTTCCGTGTTTATTCCCTCGGTATTGCCAGCTAATGCTGTTACTGTCGAACTTGCCGATTGGCTGATGGATGATTTAATGCAGGCCCTGGAAATAATTCGAACACACAGGACAAAGAGCCTATTTGCCAACGATGTATAGTTCACCCATTGCTAAAGCAATCGGGTATAATCGCGCCACTTCCATGTACCACTGCACACCATTAACTTGATAGCCCATAATTCTAAAGTCTCAGTGACAGCCCCGGCCAGATTGCACATGGGGTTTATTGATTTAAGCGGATCATTAGACCGTCATTTCGGAAGTATTGGCATTGCGATTAATGAAATCAGCACCTGTCTATCAGTAACGCACGCTGACCAGTTAACCGTTACCGGTCCTTCAGCACAACGGGCAAAGACCTGTCTGAGTCAACTATGTCAGGCTTTAAGTGTATCCGACAAGCTCAACATTAATATTGAATCAGCCATTCCTGAGCATGTGGGCCTTGGTTCCGGCACACAAATGTCACTTGCAATCGGTTCAGCGCTGAATGAAATCTATGGTTTAGGATTGACTATACGCGATATTGCCGCCATAACAGAAAGAGGTTTGCGTTCCGGCATCGGCATCGGTATTTTTGAACAGGGCGGCTTGATTGTCGATGGCGGACGTGGTGAAAAAACCATTACGCCACCGGTTTTGGCGCACTTTGATGTCCCTGAAGATTGGCGTTTTATCCTGGTTTTTGATCAACGCGGTCAAGGATTGCATGGTTTGCAGGAGATACGGGCCTTTAAAAAATTGCCGCCATTCCCGCGACAGGAAGCCGCAAATCTATGCTATTTATTACTGATGCAGGGCTTGCCCGCTATCGCTGAAAATGATCTTGCCAAGTTTGGCGACGTGATTACTCGCTTGCAACGCTCAGTCGGTGAACATTTTGCGCCTGTGCAGGGAGGCGTATTCACCAGCCCGGAAGTCGCTGAAGCTATGAACTGGCTGGCACAACAAGATGCAGTAGCGATCGGTCAAACCTCATGGGGGCCTACAGCATTTTGTGCGATCGCTGAACCGGCAAGAGCTGAAGTCGTAACTAACCAAGCCAGACAACAATTCGCCCATTTTGACAACCTGAGCTTTGTCACGGTAAGTGCGCGTAATAAAGGCGGAGATATTTTTGTTGCCCAAGGAAATTAAACATGCGTAAGAAAATTATTAGTCCAAACACGGAAAGCATACCTTCAAACGTAGATTTTCTGGATCTGGAGCAACTGGCACAGGTAGAGATAAGTTCGGAATGCCAGGAATATCCTATTGAAGCCGCCTTACTGGATGGTAAGGACTCAGGATGGCAGGCTTACAGTCCCGGTGAGCAATCCATCCGACTGGTATTCGACAAACCTCAAGACATCAAGTATGTCCTTATTGTCATTGATGAGTACCAGCAGGCGCGTACTCAGGAATTCACGCTGCTGGTCTTAAAAGACAAAGAAGAAATATTCAGGAAAATTCTCCGGCAGGAATACCATTTCAGCCCTCCGATTACTACCCGGCAAACCGAAAACTACACCGTCGATCTGAAACAAATAAAAGCCTTGGAGTTAAAAATTATTCCAGATCTTAGCGGCGGCGTGGCTTATGCCAAACTTAAAAAAATGCGTCTTGGGTAAGAAAGCAGTTAAGCATCGACATAAAAAATCTTAATTGTACTATTTCAACAGGTCGTGACATATCAATCAGCTTCCCTGGTGGCAATACCATTGACATGAGCTTTGAGCCGTTCTGTCTAATCATGCCAGTAAACATTATAGACGTTTCGCCAGTTTTCTCCGAAGTGTGATAAGTCGCGGCTCATCAGCGACATGAGTTTTATAGCTGTTATTGGTGCGCCTGTGCGTTCCCAGTTTTTTATTGTTCTTACGGTAACGCCGCAAAATTCTGCACATTTTTCCCGTGAATTAAATCCTGCTTTAAATCGCAACGCATAAAAGCCTATGTTTTTCATACGATTTTCAAAATAACAAAGAATAGTCTTTTTTATCAAAATCATAATATTTAACATAATATACATTATGCGAAGCTCTAAAAAGGTTTTTTTTAAAGATTTTTAAAAGGGGAAAAATGCCAATGCCAACCAATATCAAAATAGCATTATTCATAATCTGGCTAAAGTTAATAGCAGGAGGAATCTATACCGCCGCCGAATTTGCGGCAAAAGAAATTGAGAAAAACGAGTTTCTATTTATTTTAGGCGGACTTGGATTATTCAGTATATTCCCTTACAAAATAGCCCAAAAAAGCAAAGGATTCAGGTATGTCTTCACAGTTCTAACAGTCATAGAACTGATTTACGGATTAATTCCCACAGAAACAAAACTAGATGTAACAACAATAGACTACTGGATAAACGCAATACCAACAATCGTAAGCTTAAGCATAATAAATCTACTATTCAGCAGATCAGCAAACGAATGGTTTTCTGGACGGTGAAATAGTCGAAAAAATACCAAAAATGGTACAAAAGGACAGTACTAGTAGTCCACCAATTTTATTTTGACGAATACTTAGTGTAATCTATTAATTTCCTATAGCAAGCCAATGAAATTGAGTAGATTATCCTATGCCAGCCAAAAAATATCGCGTAAAA
>Ga0208754_100181_pt1 | contig 27252 bp, 21 predicted proteins | sample LakWasMet55_HOW8_2_FD_183889 | JGI IMG/M metagenome (GOLD analysis project Ga0208754, IMG submission 183889) | Freshwater sediment methanotrophic microbial communities from Lake Washington under simulated oxygen tension - Sediment Metagenome... | ecosystem: Environmental > Aquatic > Freshwater >... | reverse complement strand
GAGGACAGGCGAATTGAGCAACTGAGCCTGTTTTAGAACACAGCCCCCCTTCAGGTGGCACACATTTTAACCCGCTTTGAGCGGTTCACATATACAAGCCTCCGGCTTTGCCGGAGGTATTTTGACTGTAGTGTCATTGGTACGTTGGTAATGCAATTCAATCGCAGCTTTGGCAACTTCTTCGGGAATTTCATAGAGGGAATCAAAAGAAATGTGCATTTTCATTATTAGTTGCCTGGAGATACTAGGTTTACATAATAACTTGAATAGCCTAATGTTAACCCAAAATACTGATTAAAATTAGGCTATACAAGTTATTATGCCTTCTGCAAAATCGATTGCAGATTAACACCAACATCACCAACCAAGGCACAGCCATGCAGCTTACATTAGAAATACCCGACCACTATTTCCAAGGCAAAAACCAACTTCAAACTGCCCGGCAAATCAAACTATATGCTGCATTGCTGATGTTCCGATCTGGGCAGTTGTCACGCGGGGCGGCTTGTGAATTTGCTGGTGTGGAGATTTATGATTTTCTTTTGGCGTGTAAACAGCATCAGATTAGTGTGATGGATATGCCTGTAGATGCTATCGAAGCAGATGTGTTGCGTTTTCAGCAAAGGCATACTGGATGATTGTTATAGCAGAAGCACTATAAATTGATAAGGACTGCGCGTCCTAAAAGGATGGGTAGTCCTTTGCTGAGCGTTTTTTAAATAATCATTTATAGTGCGCCAGCTATAGTTTCCGCTGATTCGCTATTGGTTGATAACACTACCTAAACAATTGGAATTTGGGCAATAAAAAAACCCGCTGAGCCTTACAGCTTGCGGGTTTCTATATTTAGAGTCTTTTAAATCTTGAATTTGGTGGAGGCGGCGGGAATTGAACCCGCGTCCGCAAGCACTCTGCCACAAGGTCTACATGCTTATCTCGTGCTTTTGATTTAGCTAGTGACTACCCGACGAGCCAAGAAAACCACCAGCGATTCCGTAAGGTTTTAGCGCATCCACACCGGACAGATTTCAGCGCGATCTTATGTAGATGACCCCTGAGCGCCCGGCGAACCGGACTCTACCCGCATAAGCACAGATAGTCAGAGGAATGGTGCTGTGTTTAAGCAGCTAAAGCCATTGAGTAGTTTTCGTCATTTGCGAATACTTTTTTTCTGTAGATTTTACGAGGTGTACAGTCCTCGGCATGCACTCTAGGTTTCGCTACCCACGTCGAAGCCATGTCGCCCCCGTGAAGTCAGTTAGTCTACTGGATTACTATAAAAGTTTCCAGGTGATTTAAATAATCTTTGTAATCAGTAAATCGCAGGGTATGACCGGGCAGAACATCGGGTAGTTCATTAACTCCGAAATTTGTTGCCGGGTTGTTCAGAATTTTCCCTGATAGGTTACTTTATAAATGACCCCCAGCGTATCATCGCTAACCAACAGGCTGCCGTCCGGCAGGGTTAAGATGTCAACAGGTCGCCCCAATACGCTGCCGTCCTTGAGCAGCCAGCCGCTGATGAAGCCCTGTTCTGATACCGGCTGGTTTTGCTTGAAGTTGATTAATACAACGCGGTAGCCTTGCGGTTCAGTGCGGTTCCAGGAGCCGTGCTGGGCAACAAACAGCTGGTTTTTGTATTCAGCTGGAAATTGCTTGCCCTGGTAAAAGCGCATACCCAAGGGCGCGATATGGGCTTTGTATTTCCACACCGGGGCTTTAAATTGCTCGCATTTTTTTTCTTTGCCAAATTCTGGGTCCGGGATGTCGCCGCCGTGGCAATAGGGATAGCCGAAGTGTTCGCCTTTTACCGACCATTGGTTCAGTTCTTCAGGCGGCACGTCGTCGCCTAAACGGTCACGGCCATTGTCGTTGAAAAACAGGGCACCGGTTTCCGGTTGCCAGTCAAAACCGACAGTGTTCCTGATGCCGCCGGCAAGAATTTCCAGATCGCTGCCGTCAGCATTTAACCTGATCAGCGAGGTATAAATTTCCTGTGGCGGCTTGCAGATATTGCAGGGTGCGCCGACGGCGGTATAGAGTTTGTTATCCGGCCCGAAGCGCAGGTATTTCCAGCCGTGGTGTTTATCTGACGGAAGCTTGTCGTAAACGACCACAGGTTCAGGCGGGTTGGTTAAATGCTTGCCGATATCATCAAAGCGAAGGATGCGATTGACTGCCGCGACATAGAGAGAACCGTCTTTATAGGCAACGCCGTTGGGCATATACAAATTACTGGCGATAACAAAATATTTATCCGCGATGCCATCGTTATTGCTGTCCTGCACCGCATAAACCTTGCCTTCCTTGCCGGTGCCGACGTAAACAACGCCGTCATCGCCCAAGGCTAAACTACGTGCATTCGGCAGTTTGTCGGCATAAAGCGATATATTGAAGCCGGGGGGTAAAGTCAGTTGCGTCAGTACATCCTTTGGATTGTCCAGCGCATATGCGGGCTGAAAATTAAATAAAAATAATATGAGGAGCGTGGTGTGAATGATCTTCATGAGAATGTCCGTCATTGAAAAACTTTCCGGTATATTAGCACTCTGTAAAAATGATTGAATTAAATTATTCAATCCCCATATAGTTCGAAGTATTAACTTTTTTTAAGGCTATCACTATGATGCGAATTTTTCTTTTTTTAGCGACCAATGCCGCCATATTGGTTGTTATCAGTATCGTTTTTAATCTGTTAGGTTTGAAAGGCGTTCTGGATGCCCAAGGCATCGGCCTTAACCTGAATGCTTTGCTGGTTATTTCGGCGGTGATCGGCATGACGGGTTCATTCATTTCTTTGGCAATGTCCAAATGGTCGGCAAAGAATGCGATGGGTGTTCATGTGATCGAACATCCGCAAAACCATACCGAACAATGGTTGCTGGATATAGTCGCCAGACAGGCTCAGCAAGCCGGTATCGGAATGCCGGAAGTGGGTATTTTCCAGACCCCGGAATCCAATGCCTTTGCCACGGGTATGAATAGAAACAGCGCTCTGGTAGCGGTCAGTACCGGTTTACTGCAAAACATGGATGCCGATGAGGTCGAGGCGGTTATCGGACATGAAATGACTCATGTTGCCAACGGCGATATGGTGACTATGGCTTTAATGCAGGGTGTGGTTAACACTTTCGTATACTTTTTTGCAACGGTTATCGGCTACGTTGTTGACCGGACTGTGTTTAAGACCGAGCGCGGTAACGGCCCGGCCTATTATATCGTCCAGATAGTCGCGCAAATTGCTTTGGGTATTCTGGCCTCTATCCTGGTGATGTGGTTTTCGCGCCGCAGGGAATTCAGGGCCGATGCAGGCGGTGCAAAATTAGCCGGACGTGAAAAAATGATTGCTGCGCTGCGGGCATTGCAAAGAGGCCACGAAGCACAGGATCTGCCGGGGCAATTGGCTGCTTTTGGCATTAACGGTGGCGGGATGAGCAAGTTATTTATGAGCCATCCGCCTTTGGAAGAAAGGATCGCTGCTTTACAGAGTGGTCGATAACGCTGCCATAAGCAATGCCGGGTAGAATCGGTGCTATCGGATAGTTGATAAAATCATCTGCGCAGTTCACAAGCTAATGAAATAGAAATCTTCGTGAACTTCGCGCCGGTTTTGGCAAATTCTACCGGCTTTTACCCTTATCCTCTGTTATTCATTTTTAACAGCTTAGCGTAGAATCTGGTATTGAAATTCCACCAATCTACTTAAAGGAATCCCATGAAAAAAATTATTTTCCTAACCCTGTTGATGTCTATGGCAAATGCATTCGCCGAGGATGCAAAAAACGAATGGCAGAATACCACCATTTCCGATGAAACTATTGCCAAGATTCAGGAGGCCAAATACCAGTACAAAAAATGTGCATCAGATGAAATGCTAAAGCCTGACTATCAGAAACTGGATAGCCGCCGTGGCACAGAAGCCATCACTAAACAATGCGAGCCTTTTTTGGCCAAGATGCGCGAAGTTTATCTTGCCCAGAAAGTACCCGAAGTGGTTGCAGACCGCCATTTAAAACAGTTACGCATACAAGTTACGCGTAGCGTATTACAAAGCATGATGTTTTCCGAAGCGGCGCGAGCATCTGGCGAACAAAAATAATAATAAATTCAAGTAATGAGCCGACGTTAAATAAAATGAATACTATCTACACCATCGATTTATCCCTGCATCCCACCACTTTCGATTTATGGCATGTGTGTCTGGCGGGTACGGTTGTTCTGTTGGCGCTGATCCTGATTGTAGTGTTGTTGACTGTAGCGATCAGTCTGTCACGCAAGGGTAAAGCTACGCAAACGACAGTCCAGCCATTAGCCGCACCGGAACCTGTTGTAAAAGTGGTTGAGAAAATTGTCGAAGTTGAAAAAATCGTTCATGCACCGGCACCCGAGCCGGTCGTATTAAAAGAATATACGCCCGATGCAGCCTTGCAGCTATTGGGCTTATTGCAAAAAGAAGCACGCTTTATCGATTTTATTAAAGAAAACATTGCTGCTTACAGCGATGCCGATATTGGCATTGCCGCCCGTGTCGTCCATGAAGGCTGCAATAAAGCCATTAATGAACATTTTAATCTGGCACCGATCCGTACTGAACAGGAAGGCGGTAAAATCACCTTGCCGTCAGGTTTTGATGCTTCCTTAGTCAGGTTAACCGGCAATATCGTCGGGTCAGCGCCATTTACCGGAACCTTGATCCATAAAGGCTGGCAAGTGACTAGCATCAGGCTGCCGAAACTGACGCAAGGCTATAATGCCAATATTGTTGCAGCGGCAGAGGTTGAACTATGAGTTTGTTCGACCATATCAAAAAATTGCAGGAACCAAGACCAGACGAAGCCAAGCCGGAAGTCAATCAAGTACCGGCAGCGGTAAGCAATGACTTTGAAAACGTGCAGCCTGCTGAGCAGCAATACGACGAAGTTGTCAATCAAGAAGATGTTAGCGATCAGCAGGTCGGCAGTGTTGAGTCCGGGCATTCTGTTGAACAGAATACGTTTACTCCTGCGCCTGTTGAATTTTCCCAAGCCGACGCAGCACCTGCACCAGCAAATCCCAAGAGGTTCTCTGTAGGTATCGATTTAGGCACAACTCACTGTGTCCTATCTTATGCCGAGATTGGCAAGGATGATGAATTCTCCCAGCAGGTCATGGCGATACCCCAGTTGACCTCACCGGGAGCCGTTGAAGACAGTTACCAGTTACCGTCATTTCTCTATCAAGCCCACGAAGCGGAGCTTGCCGAAGGTTCCACCTCGTTACCCTGGATTGCCAAACCCGAGTATCTGGTCGGTGAAATAGCCCGTAATCTGGGCAGCAAAACCCCGATCCGGTTGGTTTCCAGTGCTAAAAGTTGGTTATGTCATGCCGGCGTCGATTGCAAAGCACCGATTTTACCCGCCGAAGCGCCCGAAGAAGTCAACCGTGTTTCACCTTTTCAGGCGAGTATCGCTTATTTGCAGCATCTTCGTGATGCGTGGCAATACCAGCATCCTGATGCGCCTTTGGCACAGCAGGATCTGGTTATCACCGTACCGGCTTCATTTGATCCTGCCGCCCGGGAATTGACCGTTGAAGCCGCTCGTGCAGTTGGTCTTGGTCAGGCCATTCTGTTGGAAGAGCCGCAAGCTGCCCTTTATAGCTGGATTGAAAAGAATGGTGACTGGCGCAAACAGGCAACTTGCGGCGATATTATCCTGGTTGTTGATATTGGCGGCGGCACGACTGACTTATCCTTAATCGCGGTTACCGAACAAAACGGCAATCTGGAGTTGACCCGCGTTGCGGTTGGCGATCATATCCTGCTCGGTGGCGATAACATGGATTTGGCTTTGGCTTACACCGTTAAGGCCAAGCTGGAAAAGGAAGGCAAGCGTATCGAGCCTTGGCAGTTGCAGGCGCTAACCCACAGTTGCCGCGATGCCAAGGAAAAAATCTTCAGCAATCCTGACATAGATAATATTGCCATCGTTGTGGCTAACCGGGGTTCGTCCCTGATAGGCGGTAACCTGCGTACCGAACTGACGCGCGAAGAAGTCAGCCGGGTATTGGTGGAAGGTTTCCTGCCCAGGGTTGCAGTCAGTGATAGACCCGTCAGCCGCACCCGTGCAGGTCTTAGGACGACTGGTTTGCCTTATGCCCAGGATGCCGGGATTACCCGTCATTTGGCGGCGTTTCTTGCCAAACAGCAAAATGCGACCGACGATCTTAAAGATGTCAATCTGCCGGAACATGCGACTTTCCTGCATCCTACCGCTGTCTTGTTTAATGGCGGTGTGCTGAAAGCCAATGCGCTGGCTGGACGCTTGATGGAAGTTTTAAATTCATGGCTGGTTTCAGAGCAAGCTCCGGAGGCCCGGTTATTAGCGGGTGCCGATCTTGACCTGGCGGTTGCCAGAGGTGCGGCTTACTACGGCTTTGTCCGCAAAGGTAAGGGCGTTCGTATCAAAGGTGGCACAGCGGCTTCCTATTATGTCGGTATAGAAAGCGCAATGCCTGCCGTGCCAGGGCTTGCACCGGAAATAGAAGCTTTATGTATCGCCCCGTTTGGTATGGAAGAAGGTACGCAGGAAGAATTGCCCGATGATGAATTCGGTCTGGTCATCGGCGAACCTGTGCGTTTCCGGTTTTTTGCATCGAACACTCGCCGTGAAGATAAAGTCGGTACGCGCCTGGATTACTGGACGGACGAGGAACTTTCCGAATTGGCTGAAATTGAAATCACCTTGCCGGAAGAAAACCGCAGGCCGGGTGAAGTTGTGCCGGTGCATTTGTGCGCCGCAGTAACCGAAGTAGGCACTCTGGAATTGCAAGCCGTATCGCAAAAAGACAGCGGGCGCTGGAAGATAGAGTTTGATGTGCGGGCAGGGGATTAATCGTCGCAACAGGCTATCTGTAAATTACAGGAGCGGTGTATTCATCTGGGCTTCAGAAAAACAGCTTACGCTGAACTGAATAGTCAACAAGGGGTAATTTATGGAAGCGCTGGATCAAATCTCGACAACCTTGGCATTAACAATGGGGCTGGCGTGGGCTAGCGGCATCAATTTGTATGCAACGTTACTCACGCTGGGTGTGCTTGCGAATACCGGCAATATTGCTTTGCCGCCGGATTTACAGGTTGTTGCCAATCCTGTTGTTATGATGGCTGCCGGGCTGATGTATTTTATCGAGTTTTTTGCCGACAAAACGCCCGGCGTAGATACCGGTTGGGATGCTATCCATACTTTTATCCGTATTCCGGCCGGTGCCATGCTGGCAGCCGGGGCGATAGGCGATTTAAACCCGGCTGTCGAAATAGCCGCCGCTATCATGGGCGGCAGTCTTGCTGCCGGATCGCATGCAACGAAGGCAGGTACTCGGGTGTTAATCAACACATCCCCGGAACCGTTCAGCAACTGGTTTGCCTCGATTGGCGAAGATATTGCGGTAATAGGCGGAGTATGGGCGTGTATCAATCACCCGGTAGTATTTCTAGTGGCGCTGGTATTTTTTATTTTGTTCATGATCTGGTGGTTGCCAAAGATATGGGGCGGTGTGAAAAAAGTCTTTAGATTCATTACCAACCTGTTCAGAGAAGAAGCCCCACCAGCGGACTTGAATCCTCCGCACTAAAACTCGCCTGCTTTTGACTGCCACAATTGTATTGACTACAGTCCTATAATCGAGTCTAATACGCGTCTTTTGCAGCATCGCCCAGGTAGCTCAGTCGGTAGAGCAGAGGACTGAAAATCCTCGTGTCGACGGTTCGATTCCGCCCCTGGGCACCACCGCAAAAAAATCAAAATACTCAGCCAATCTGAAGTTTCAAAATCCAAAATGCCCAGGTAGCTCAGTCGGTAGAGCAGAGGACTGAAAATCCTCGTGTCGACGGTTCGATTCCGCCCCTGGGCACCATGAATTAAATAAAAATGCCGACCAAGTGTCGGTTTTTTTATGTCTGATGATTTTGTGATTTTTGTCCAGAAAGGTACGTTAAAGGGCACTATACGATTAATTCAATTTCAGAAACAGAATAAATTATTTAGAAAATTTTCGATGTAAGCAGTAAACGTGTAGTGGTAAGCTTCGCTTTTAAGAAAGATTTGGAGTGTCATCGTATATGGGCTTTTTATCTTTCGGTATAATTTTGCTGTTTCATTTGGATTTCCCGCTAATCCGGCGGATCAAAAAATCATAATTAATTAAAGTAAAAGGACTAACCATGTACTCAAGCTCAAGAATGATTATTTTATGCATTGTTAGCCTATTTGCGATTCAGGGTTGCGTAAGAACGTTAGCGACGATAGGAGTGCTTTCAGATGGAGCATCGGGAGCGGTAGTAGAGAGTGCGCCTAATGCTTTTGGTAGCACACAACCAGCGTTAAACGGCACAGATGCCGGAGAGGGTATTGCTGCATCCAATCTGGCAGCTGATCCTTTCACAAAAGCTGTTGTTCAAAATGCTAAGCTTTGGAAAGAAAGCATGTATGCACAAGTAGAAATAAAAAATGTAAGTGCTGCGATGGAAAATGGGCTTAAAAAAAACCAGGTCAATGAAACAGAGTTTATTGTTGATGGTTTCAGGATTGAAACAAGCAATCATAATGAAAAGAATGGCGATAATGGCTCGCTGTGCGCACCAGTCGGCGGATCAAATTGTTATGATAATGGCACTCCTGGGTCTATAGAAGCATTAAATCCTGACGCAAAAGAAATTCTCTCTAAAACAGTTTCTGAAGTAAAAAAAGTGGACGGAACGGTAACGGTTATTTGTCCGATATTGATGTCACAGGAAGCGGAAAATGAACTAAACAAAGTTGGTGTTACCGTTGCGAAAGACAAAACGCTTATAAGCAAATATAAGATAAAAATATTCCGAAAGTCTGAAAATTAAAAACCGAATTTTCACATCCTTCAGCGCAATCGATTTAATCAATCGGAAAATCAGGCAGAACAGTAGCTTATTTTAAGAAATCAAACCGACTATTAGGTTGACGTGGGTGCGCGAATCCTGGGGGGTATATTCAATTTCACTGGATTTGATACACCCCACATACCATTTTCAATACATTCCGAGTAAAGTAATCCCACGCAAGCTATAAAATGCTTATCCTCCCCAAGCTGGAAAAACCATGAATGATCTTTCAAACAATAAAGTTATGCGATACATCATTCCCGGTATTCTTCTAGCTGGGCTTATATTCTTGAGCTTTATGGTGCTGCGTGAATTTTTACTCACGTTGACTTGGGCGATTATTATCGCTTATGTCATGTGGCCGCCTTATCAGCGTCTGAGACATCAGCTTAAAGACCGAGCTGATCTTAGCGCGGCAGTGATGACAGCGTTTATTGCTGTGGTGGTTTTCCTGACGGTGTTTTGGTTTGCTTCCATGTTGCAGGAGGAAACTTCCAGCGCTTATGAAAGCCTGTCGGGTAGTTTTGGACAGGGACCTTATCATTTACCGGAATTTTTCAGACGTATCCCCTGGGTAGGAAATTATTTGCAGGAATGGCTTGACAGGTTAACCAATGACCGGGCTGAGCTGGTAACTCAGCTCGCCGATTGGGCTAAGCAGTGGCTAGGTGGATTTGCCAGGTTCCTGGGTAGTATCGGGCATAACATCATGAAACTGGGTGTTATCCTGGTTACGGTGTTTTTTTGTTTTCGTGACGGCAAGGCAATCATTCAGCAGTTGCAGCAAGGGCTGGTGCGTTTTCTTGGTAAATACCAGCAGGTTTATGTACAGGCTGCCGGTAATACTACCCGCGCCGTGGTTTACGGTCTGGTGCTTGCTGCGCTGGGGCAGGGAGTTTTAGCCGGGATCGGTTACGTTGTTGCGGGTGTTAAAGCGCCTGTGTTGTTCGGTGCTGTTACTGCGCTGTTGGCTATGGTGCCGATGGGCGCAACGTTGGTGTGGTTGCCAACGGGCATATCCTTGATACTAGCGGATCAGCTTTGGCCTGGAATAGGCTTGTTGCTTTGGGGGTTTCTGGCAGTCAGTACGGTCGATAATGTCATTCGCCCATTGGTTATTAGCGGTGCCAGCAAAGTGCCTTTTCTTGTGGTCTTGTTCGGCGTACTTGGTGGTCTGTCGGCCTTCGGTGCAGTCGGCTTGTTTTTAGGGCCGGTAATTCTGGCTGTGTTGCTGTCGGTATGGCAGGCATGGCTTCAGTTACAGCAGGAGGAGCGTGCTTCTGCTATAAAAACCGAACATGTCTGGCATAGCCTGTCGGCAGGTGAAGTGATTCATGTACTGGCTTCCGATCATGCCAATGGTTTAGGTTTAAACGCTGCTGCAGAACGCTTGAATCGTTACGGGCCTAACCGACTGACCGAAAAGCCGCCGCGTTCTGCCTGGCATGTATTGTTATCCCAGTTCAAAAGTTTCCTGATTTTGGTGCTGATCGCAGCGGCTGTTTTAGCGGCTGTTGTGGGCGATATAAAAGACGGTATTGTGATTCTAGTGGTAGTTGTTATTAACGCCTTGCTGGGGTTTTACCAGGAATTTCAGGCTGAAAAATCGTTGTCTGCATTAAAGAAAATGCTGGCATTGCAGGCCAGGGTGCGGCGTGATGGACACTCTATGGAATTGTCCGCCGACCAGCTTGTGCCGGGGGATATTGTTATTCTCGAAGCCGGTAGCAAGGTTCCTGCAGATGGTCGGGTAATAAGCGCGCATACTCTGGAAGTTGACGAATCGTCCCTGACCGGGGAGTCGGTTCCGGTTATCAAGCAAAATCAGGCGCTTGATAAAACTGCAACGCCGCTCGCCGAACGCAGTAACATGCTGTATATGAACAATGCAGTTACTCGTGGACGCGCAGAAATGGTAGTAACGGCTACCGGCATGGAAACCGAAATCGGCAAGCTGGCGAATCTGCTGACACAAGCAGAAGACAGTGCTACGCCGCTGCAAATCCAGCTCGATAGTCTGGGTAAACGTCTGGTATTGATTGCGCTGGCGGTTATTGTGATTTTATTTATCAGCGCGTTGTATCGCGGTGAGCCGTTGATTCAGACTGCTTTTACCGCCATCGCCCTGGCTGTGGCTGCTATACCTGAAGGCTTGCCGGCGGTTGTTACTGTTACGCTTGCGCTGGGGATGCACCGCATGGCACGTCAGAAGGCTGTAGTAAAACGTCTGGCGGCTGTGGAAACGCTGGGTTGTACCACGGTTATCTGTACTGACAAGACCGGCACTTTAACGGTCAATCAGATGACCGCAAGGTCAATTTTTTATAAAGGCCAAAGCTTTAGCGTTAGCGGCGAAGGTTATGGTATTACCGGTGAAATTTCTCCGAACAGTTCGCCGGAGAATTTGGCGGATTTATTGATGCCGCTGGCCTTGTGCAATGACAGCCAATTGCAGGCCAATAAGGTCATAGGCGATCCTATGGAAGGTGCTCTTCTGGTATTGGCTGCTAAAGGTGGTATCCACAGGGAGCAAGCCATACAGCATTTGCCGCGTATCGCTGAAATCCCTTTCGATGCGGCGCATAAGTTTATGGCGACATTTCACCGTAGCGGCGATCAGGTTAAGGTGTTCGTTAAAGGAGCGCCGGAAGTGTTGCTTGGGCTTTGCCAATCGATGCTTGATAACGATGGCAATCTTGTCCCTGTCGAGCAAGGGTCGCTTTTACAACAGAATGAAACGATGGCTAGTGCCGGTTTACGGGTATTGGGCGTAGCCATGCGGACACTGCCCGGTGACATAACTTTGCTTGATGGCGATCTGTTTCAATATGTTAAGACGCTTGATTTTGTTGCGTTGGTAGGGCTTATGGATCCGCCCAGAGCTGAAGCGCGTGATGCAATAAAGCTCTGCCAAAAAGCAGGGATTGCCGTCAAGATGATAACAGGTGACCAGAAAGTAACCGCTGTTACTATCGCCAAGGAATTGGGCTTAGTTGGTGACGTGCTTGAAGGTGAGCAATTGGCGGCTATGGATGATGAGGCTTTAGCCACTTGTATCAATGCCATTGCCGTATTTGCGCGTACCGCACCAGACCAGAAAGTCAGGATTGTTAATGCCTTGAAAGCGGATGGTCATATTGTTGCGATGACGGGTGACGGTGTTAACGACGCGCCAGCCCTGAAAAGCGCCGATATCGGCATTGCCATGGGCATAACCGGAACTGATGTCGCCCAGGAAGCAGCAACAATGATACTGACAGATGATAATTTCGCCACCATTGTCAAGGCGGTCAGGGAAGGGCGGGGTATTTACGACAATATGGTCAAATTTGTCCGCTTTCAGCTTTCCACCAATATCGGTGCTATCCTGACGGTGGCTATCGCCCCGTTATTAGCAATGCCTGTGCCGTTTACGGCGGTGCAACTGCTGTGGATCAACATTATTATGGATGGCCCGCCTGCAATGGCCTTAGGCGTTGATCCGGCAAGCCCTAACAGTATGGCTGAAGCGCCGCGTAATTCGGAAGCGAGAATTTTGTCGTTACGGCGCTTTGGAAATCTGTTCAGTTATGGGCTGACAATGGCTGTCGGCACTCTGGGTGTTTTGTATTACGGCTTTCAGACAGGCGAGGCCGAACATGCCACCAGTTTGGCTTTCACAACATTTGTGTTGTTTCAGGTGTTCAACGTTTTTAATGCCCGTTCTGAAAAGCATACCGCCTTCAACCGACATTTCTTTGCTAACCGGATGCTTTGGCTGTCGGTGATTTCGGTAGTAGTGTTACAAGTTGTTGTGATTAACTGGTCGCCTGCACAATCAATATTTCATACTGAAAAACTGACTCAGTTGGATTGGGTGATTGCAACGGGAGTGGCGGGTTCTGTACTGGTATTTGAGGAGTTACGGAAGTTATTGCAATACGGGATGTTAAACCTGAGATTTAAGGATTTAAAAAAATATCAGTGATCAAGGGGATAGAAACACGGTTTGGACTCGTCCTTTGGCCGTTCGCGCGGCTCACGGCAAAGGACGAACAAATTTTAGTTATTCAGATGATTTTGGTTTTGCATGCCTCGAAGGTGAGCTAATCCGCTTTTTACTTCTATCTACCTTTTTTGCAGATGCTCCTCCTGCGCCACCTTCGACTTTTGAAATATTAAGCTGGTGACCTACTACGCGGATTTTTTTCAGTTCTTGCAGCAACTCTTTAGGCATACCGGCAGGCAATTCGACAGTACTGTAGTCGTCTTCAATTTTAATACGGGCGATATGTTCGCCGTTTATACCGGTTTCATTGGCTATGGCGCCGACAATGTTGCCGGGTTTTACGCCGTGATTATGACCGACTTCAATACGGAACAATTCCATTTCTATATCGGCACCGCCAAACGAGCGTTTTGAGCGTTCTCTTTGTGGCCGGTCTTCCCGTTGTGGTCTGTCCGTTCTTGCTGGTCTGTCTTCCTTAAATTCGCTGGATTTTTTAGGCAGGTTTTGTATTAACAACGGCGTATCGCCCTGAACCAGCTTTGCCAGGGCCGCAGCGATTTCCAGTGCGGAAACATTATGCTCCTGTTGGTATTGTTCTATTAACTGATTGAAAAAGCTCAGTTCTTCTTGGGCCAAGGTGTCGGTGATATTTTGCTTGAAGCGGGAGATACGCTTGTTGTTGATGACTTCAGTCGAAGGCAAGCCCATTTCTTCGATCTTTTGCTTGGTCGCTTTTTCGATGTTGCTGAGCAGTTTTCTTTCCCTGGGCGCGATAAATAAAATCGCATCGCCAGTACGGCCTGCGCGTCCTGTTCTGCCGATGCGGTGGACGTAAGACTCGGTATCGTAAGGAATATCATAATTGACGACATGGGTGATGCGGTCAACGTCCAAGCCACGCGCAGCAACGTCGGTGGCAATCAGGATGTCCAGCTTGCCGTTTTTCAGGTTGCTTATGGCGCGCTCACGCAAGGCTTGGGACATATCGCCGTTAATCGCCGCGGCTGAATAACCACGTGCTTCCAGCTTCTCTGCCAATTCGACGGTTGCGGTTTTGGTTCTAACGAAAATTATCATGCCGTCAAAGGTTTCGACTTCAAGAATACGGGTGAGCGCATCCAGTTTGTGTACGCCGCTGACTACCCAGAAGCGTTGACGGATGAATTCGGCTGACGCAGTTGTGACTTTAATGGTGACTTGTTCTGGTTCATGCAGGTATTTCTGGGCAATTTTGCGGATAACCGCAGGCATGGTCGCAGAAAACAAGGCGATTTGAATGTCATCGGGGGTTTGTTCAAGTATCCATTCCACATCATCAATAAAACCCATGCGCAGCATTTCATCGGCTTCGTCGAGCACTAAAACGCTGAGGCCTTCCAGATTGAGTGTGCCTTTACGCATGTGGTCCATAACACGGCCGGGGGTGCCGACGACAATATGAGCGCCGCGTTTTAACTGACGTAACTGGGTGCTGTAATCCTGTCCGCCGTATATAGGCAGGACATGAAATCCTTTTAAATGAGCGGCGTAACGCTGAAATGCTTCGGCTACCTGAATAGCCAGTTCGCGGGTAGGTGCCAGCACCAGGACTTGCGGGTCTTTCTGTTTGAGATCAATACGCGATAAGATGGGCAACGCAAAAGCGGCGGTTTTACCTGTTCCTGTTTGTGCTTGTCCCAGAACATCTTTGCCGTTGAGCATGTGGGGAATAACTTGTGCCTGAATGGGCGAGGGTGTTTCATAACCGACATCGTCCAGCGCCTTTAGAACTGGATCAATCAGTGCTAAATCACGGAAAGAGGGTATTGCAGAAACATCATTGAGCATGGATTTACCTGTTGGAATTGTAGAATGCGTGTATACGCGGGGAAATGTTTGTTTATGCAGGAATTATACCCCATGATGTCCTGATTCTGCTAATTTAGGCGTGGACTGTAAAGTAAAAGTTGTAATCTCTTTTTGGTCTTGTCATCTGTACCTTGTACCTTTTTTATCTATTTGCTTGTTATAATGCTGGTGTTTTTGTAACTGTATCAATTCTGTTCGAGAGATTTCATGATTCAAGGTAGTATCGTAGCGCTAGTGACACCAATGGACGAAAGCGGGGCAGTCGATTTTAACCAGCTCAAGCGGCTGGTTGACTATCATATCGCCGAAGGTACCGATGCGCTGGTTGCGGTAGGCACAACGGGTGAATCGGCAACTTTGAATGAAGAAGAGCACCTTGATGTCATTAAGGCAGTGGTTGATTATACCGCAGGCAGAATTCCGATTATTGCCGGAACCGGGGCAAATGCAACAACTGAAGCCATTAACCTGACTCGCCGAGCACAAACGGCAGGTGCAGATGCCTGTCTGATCGTTACCCCCTACTATAACAAGCCCACCCAAGAAGGTTTATACCTGCATTACAAGGCTATTAATGATGCCGTCGATATACCGCAAATTTTATACAATGTGCCGGGACGCACGGCTTGTGACATGTTGCCTGAAACGGTCGGTCGCCTGTCAAAGCTTAAAAATATTGTCGGTGTTAAAGAGGCGACAGGAGATTTGTCCAGAGTTAAACATATCCGCGATCTGGCAGGTCCAGATTTTGCCATTTATACAGGCGATGACGCCAGCAGCCGCGAATTTTGTTTGTTAGGCGGTAATGGTTGTATTACTGTCACGGGTAATGTTGCACCAAAACTAGTTCATCAAATGATTAAAGCAGCTATTGCCGGTGATGCTGAAACTGCTTTGGCGATTGATGCAAAATTAACTGCTTTACACAAGAACCTGTTTATCCAGTCAAATCCTATCCCTGTTAAATGGGCGGTTGCCGAGATGGGTTTGATAAGTAAAGGTATTCGTTTGCCGCTGACCTGGCTTACGCAGGATTGTTTCGAGGTCGTGCGCGCTGCGATGCATCAAGCCGAAGTTATCTAATTATTATGATTAATCCAAAAAATCTCAAATTCCTGATAGCTTTTGTTGTGCTTCTGAACATGCCAGCTTGCGGATACATCAAAAGTCTGTTCCCGGATAAAGAAAAGGATTATCAATATACGACTGAAATTGCGCCGCTGACATTGCCGTCTGATTTGGGGAAAAATGAGGTTTTAAAGGTTCCTGCCAGTTTATCAGCAACGCATGAGCTTGATGTTTCAACTGATAATAATGCTGCACCTGTTGCTCCCGCAAATTCTCCAGCAGAGACAGCGGAACTCACCCCTCCTGTAAAAGAGCCTGTTATGCTGGATGATACGGCTCCAGGTGCAGCATCTAGTGTTATTCCTGAAACTGAACCTTCTGTAAAAGAAGAGCTCATTTCAGTTGAATTGCTTAAATCCGGCAGCGGGGAAAACCGCTTACACATCGCAGCGCCGATAGATCAGGCTTGGCGTATCGTGGGTAAGGCATTAAGCCGGAAATCACTGGAGATTACCAACCGCAACCAGAAAGAAGGGCTGTTTCATGTCCAATATGACCCTGACGAGCAAAAAGTAGAAGACGGTTCGTTATGGGATGAAGCGGCATTTATATTCCGTGGCTTACAGGGTGGAAAGGAAAAGGAATACTTGGTTAAGTTGAGAGAAAATGCTCAGCAAACTGATGTCGTGGTATTGGATGAACAGCAAAATCCTTCTACTGATGCTGGAGCGTTAAGCTTGCTGACGCTTTTGCAGACAACTATAAAAACGGATTTGACCGGTAAATAAACCTATAGATTATCCAACTGCGCACACTTTAATTTATAAAAAAAACAAATAAAGTGTCTGTTGTAGATGCAAAAAACAGGGTAGAAGGAAAACAAGCCGAACGGATTACCATCTGGCAATCGTAGCCGCTTTCGTTACACTTTGTAACCATCGACTAAACTCAAACCTACATTAACAGCCGTTTCCATTATGCTAAAAATTCCAGGAACTTCCGCGCTTTCCAGCTTCCGTGTAAAAAAGCTATTGGCTGAATTGCAAGCCATAGACTCTGTCATTAAGGAAGTCTCGGCGAGATTTATGCACTTTGTGGATACAGAGGATGACCTGAATGAACAGCAGTTGGCTGTTTTAAACCAATTGCTCGATTATGGATCAATACACTCCGCGGTGCCGAACGACGGAGAATGTTTATTAGTTATACCGCGCTCAGGTACCATTTCCCCTTGGTCGAGCAAAGCAACAGAAATCGCCCAGCGTTGTGGTTTATCTTCAGTCAAGCGCATTGAGCGTGGTATCCAGTACGCATTAATATTCGATGCACCGTTATCAGAAAATAAAGCCAATGCTGTGGCGGCGTTATTGCATGATCGCATGACACAGACCGTTATACGCGGTAATACAGAAGTTGATTTATTTGCCAGGCACAATCCTAAACCGTTACAGCGTGTAGCAGTTATCGAACAAGGCCGTGAAGCGATTGTTCAAGCCAATTCAGAGCTGGGTTTGGCATTATCAGAAGATGAAATTGATTACTTAACCATCAGTTTTCAACATCTCGAACGCAATCCAACCGATGTTGAATTGATGATGTTTGCCCAAGCCAACTCAGAGCATTGCCGCCACAAGATTTTTAATGCCGACTGGACAATTGATGATGTTGAGCAGGCGCAGTCTTTGTTTGGCATGATTCGCAATACGGCTGAAAAAAGTCCCGGCGGCATCTTGTCCGCATACAATGATAATGCTTCAGTGATTGAAGGCTCAACGGCAAAGGTTTTTCTTCGTAATCCTCAAACCGGCGAATACGGTTATGTCGAAGAAGCGGCACATTTGCTGATGAAAGTGGAAACCCATAATCATCCGACCGCTATTTCTCCCTATCCGGGAGCGGCTACCGGATCAGGCGGCGAAATACGAGATGAAAGCGCTACCGGACGTGGCTCTGCAACCAAGGCGGGTTTAACCGGATTTTCTGTATCCCATTTGAAAATTCCCGGATTCTCCCAGCCTTGGGAAGATGATAACGGCAAACCTGAACGTATCGCCTCGGCCTTGACTATCATGCTGGAAGGCCCACTGGGCGGAGCTGCGTTTAATAACGAATTTGGACGTCCCAATCTGGCGGGCTATTTCCGTAGTTTTGAACAATCCGTTCCAGGCAGCAGCCATCAGTACAGGGGTTATCATAAACCTATCATGATTGCCGGCGGCATGGGCAATATCCGTCCGATGCTGGTTAAAAAACAAGCTATTCCGGCCGGGTCATTAATCATCATTTTAGGCGGTCCTGCCATGCTTATCGGTTTAGGTGGCGGCGCGGCATCATCCCAGGCGTCAGGCGCGGGTTCGGAGTCACTGGATTTTGCTTCAGTACAGCGTGAAAACCCGGAAATGCAGCGGCGCTGCCAGGAAGTGATTAATCATTGCAATGCAATGGGTAACGACTCGCCGATTATTTCCATTCATGATATTGGTGCGGGCGGATTATCGAATGCAGTACCGGAAATCGTTCATGACTGCGGGCGCGGCGGCAATTTTGAACTGAGAAACGTGCAGAATGCTGATTTGGGCATGTCGCCGATGCAAATCTGGAGTAATGAAGCGCAGGAGCGTTATGTCATCGCTATCAAGCCCGAGTCTCTGCCATTGTTCACCGATTTTTGTGATCGCGAGCATTGTTTATACGCTGTCATAGGCGAAGCAACTGAGGAAGAGCATTTATTACTAAGTGATGCATTACTGGGCGATAAGCCCGTCGATCTGCCTATGTCGGTATTGTTCGGTAAGCCCCCAAAAATGCACCGTAATGTTCAGCATGTAAAGCCAACTACGCAAGCTCTCGATTTTAGCGAGGTAACTATCGCCGATGCAGTCAAACGCGTATTGTCATTTCCGGCGGTTGCAGATAAAAGCTTTTTGATTCATATCGGCGATCGTTCAGTAACCGGTTTGGTGGCCAGGGATCAAATGGTCGGCCCCTGGCAAGTGCCGGTAGCTGATGTTGCGGTAACTGCATCAGGCTTTTATGCTTTAACTGGTGAGGCGATGGCTATGGGCGAGCGCTCGCCGATTGCCGTTATTGATGCCCCGGCATCGGCCCGTATGGCGATAGGCGAAGCATTGACCAATCTTGCCGCAGCGCGAATTGACTCCCTGAAAAAAATTAAATTGTCTGCCAATTGGATGGCGGCGGCTGGCTCTCAAGGTGAAGATGCCGCATTGTTTGATACGGTTAAAGTGGTTGGTATGGAGCTATGCCCGGAGTTAGGTATTGCGATACCGGTAGGCAAGGATTCGCTGTCAATGCGGACTGTCTGGCAGGATGATTCTGCCGAAAAAACCATGACAGCACCGCTATCGCTGATTATTACTGCTTTTGCGCCGGTTATCGATATTAGTAAAACGCTGACCCCGCAACTGCGCCCTATTGAAGACAGTGTATTAATTCTGGTTGATCTGGTCGCCGGCAAAAACCGATTGGGTGGTTCTGTCTTAGCGCAAGTGTACAAGCAATTGGGGGATGAATGTCCAGACCTGGATAATCCTGTCTTATTGAAAGGTTTTTTCGATGCTATCCAGACGCTGAACAATCAGGGTAAATTGCTTGCCTATCATGACCGCTCCGATGGTGGTTTGCTGGCAACCGTGGCTGAAATGCTGTTTGCCGGACGGGTAGGGGTCGATTTAACGATTGATAGTCTCGGTGATGATGCCTTGGCAGCCTTGTTTAACGAAGAACTGGGTGTCGTGTTGCAAGTTCGCGATAGCGATTATGCAGAAGTGACTAAGCAACTAACTCATGCTGGATTGGTCGATTGTATCCATAAAATCGGCAGCACCATTAAGCCACAGTTACTTAATGTTAGCCATCATGGCGAACTTATTTATTCGGCCAGCCGGGCAGAGTTGCAAACAATCTGGTCCGAAGTCAGTTACAGAATGCAGGCACTGCGTGATAACCCTGATTGCGCCAAACAGCAATTTGACAGCATTGCTGATGACAACGATCCGGGCTTGCATGCCGAGCTAAGTTTTGATGTCAATGAAGATATTAGTGCGCTTTTTACACTCACTGCCAGACCTAAAATCGCTATCCTCCGTGAGCAAGGCGTCAATGGCCATGTAGAAATGGCGGCAGCTTTTGACCGTGCGGGATTCACCAGCATTGACGTGCACATGAGCGATATTATCCACGGTCGAGTGAGCTTGGGTGAGTTCGTTGGCTTGGCGGCGTGCGGCGGCTTTTCTTACGGAGACGTGTTGGGTGCAGGCGGTGGTTGGGCAAAATCGATATTGTTCAACCCTCGCGCCAGGGACGAATTCGCAGCATTTTTTCAACGTACTGACACCTTCGGTTTGGGAGTTTGTAACGGCTGTCAGATGATGTCGGGATTAAAGGACATTATTCCAGGTGCTCAGTTCTGGCCGCGCTTTATGCGTAATACATCAGAGCAATTTGAAGCCAGAGTGGTAATGGTTGAGGTAAAAGAATCGCCATCTATTTTATTTACAGGCATGGAAGGTTCCAGGATGCCTGTTGTGATAGCCCACGGTGAAGGCCGCGCTGAGTTTTCTGTAAATCCAAAGGAAGCATTTGACGCGCAAGTAATCAGTTTGTGTTATGTTGATAATTATGGTGCCGCAACCTCAGTATTTCCGGCTAATCCCAATGGCTCGCCTTTTGGCATCACCGGATTGACCACAATAGACGGGCGGTTTACTATAATGATGCCGCACCCTGAACGATGCTTCAGAACACTGCAAAACTCTTGGTATGCCGATGACTGGAACGAAAACGGCCCATGGATGAAGTTATTCAAAAATGCCAGAGTTTGGGTTGGATAGCAATTGGCAGTGGATTATATCAAACATGACAGTTCAACTATACTCAGACCTGTGTATACCGTGAAATAAGCAGCTTTTTATGCCGGATTTACCAATGATTGCACTGTCTTATCAAAAAGTCTTTAAAGCTCTGGCGCTGATAGCCGGCATTATTATAATTGCTATTCCCGATGTAATTGGAGGGCTGCTGATTGAGTTGCTTCATGTCCTGCTTGAGCTGTTTCTCGAGTTAGCCCATATAGCGTTTGAATGGGTGGAATCTTCTTTGGACACGGTCGTAGAACACCTTTTTGAAACGGATCGCCGCCAAACCCAGATCATTGTTTTCTATATCATATTCTCAGCCGTTTGCTACGGGCTATACAGATTGTCGCGAGTACTGCCTCGATTCTATCTCTATTTAAAAAAACATTTGCTTGCTGCTTGGGAACTACATAAAACCCGCGTCCTTATTTATTGGCGAGGCACTGCTTTAATCGATAGAATAAAACTAATTGCAATTATCGCGAGTATTGCATATTTGGCATCTTTTCTGTTTATGTGAATAGACTCAATATATTTGCTGTTAAATATCAGGCGTTACTTTTCAATATTTAATTCACATTCTTAAAAAGAATATTAATATTTCTTACAATTGCTGTTGTTTTTTTGTGGTTCTGCGTATATAGTTGTTCACAAATCAATACTTTTGTTGTTTTGTTGCAACGCGCTTATCTAATAAACTTACAACAACTGACTCGATTTCTTCTGTAATCGTGTTTAAAAACCGGCAAAAACACAATAAAAATAATGCTTAAGTGCATGAATCCAATAAATACTTTGGATTTCTTCAAGATAGCTAGCAATGTCCTTACTGTTAAATAATAGCCGATGTTTTGAGTTGAACAGGATTTAGAGCATAGGGATTTTGTGAGGTGAAGAATGGGCTTGATGATTCAATATGCTTTCCATTATGACCTGAGATGTAAGGTGCAATATTAATTTTTACTTTTTAAGACTTAACTTATTTTACTGATTTACAAGGAGAATTTTATGAAAAAAACACAGTTGTTGGCTCTAGCCGCAATATCAAGTTTAAGCGCCCTGTCACAGGTTCAGGCTGACGAGTTTCTGGATAAGAGATGGTATGTTTCGCCTTTTGGCTCATATCTCAACAGTGAAAATCGCCCAGGTATTACCGATTCAAACTGGGGAGCGGGTTTGGGTATCGGAAAAATACTGAACCGGCATTTTAACGCCGAGGTCAGAGGTTTCTATCAGGAATTTGATATAAGAAACAGCAACACTGACGCACAGATAGCTGGCGGTACGGTAGACTTGCAATATTACTTCATGCGCGATAAATTCTCCCCTTATGCTGTCGGAGCTATTGGTGGAATTGACACCCGTGCTACCAATGGTAATGGAGGCGGTAGATCGTCGTTCATTTTCGAAACCGGTTTGGGTGCTACTTACGAAATTACTGATAACTTCCTGTTGCGTGCTGATGCACGTTACCGTCTGGACACACTGGCCGGTCAAGTAAATTTACCTTCAAGAGACGATGTGTTTAATGATGTGGTTGTTAATGTCGGTTTCGTAGTACCGTTTGGCCCCAAACCTAAAGCGGCAAAGTATGAAGCACCGGCACCAGCGCCTACGCCAATTCCCGACTGCTCAACCCTTGATTCGGATGCTGATGGCGTCAACGATTGTCTGGACAAATGTCCTGCAACTTTAAGCGGCAGCAAGGTTGATTATCAAGGTTGCCCAATCAGCCTCGAGCTTAAAGGCGTAAACTTCAAGTACAATTCTGCTGAATTGACACCAGAAGCAATCAGAATTCTCGATGTGGTTTCAGAAAACCTGATTAACTACCCACAGAAAAATGATATTGAAGTTCATGGTCATACCAGTAGTGAAGGTACTACTTCTTATAACCAAAAATTATCACAACGCCGTTCACAATCAGTTGTTGATTATCTGACTTTAAAAGGGGTAACTAACAGACTGTCGGCAAGAGGCTACGGTGAAAACCAACCTATTGCTGATAACAGCACTGAAGAAGGTAGATCTAAAAACCGTCGTGTAGAGTTAATCTGGACTGGAAATTAATAAAGTTTCCCGAGAAAAACTCTCTTACTGCGTTAAACAAAAACCCGCTTTTAGCGGGTTTTTTTATTTCAGCACAGAAATATTAAGTTAGCGACTATTATTATTTTTAATGAAAATTAGTCATCGTTGTGAGCAGGTTTTTTCTGGATAGGTAGTAAAGGAACATCATAGCCTTCTATAAATGCTTGAATTTCTTTGCTTTTATTGGCAATCAACTTGTCAAGAGTTGCTTTCCTGGCTTTATCGCCATTGCGTACACCCATTGCCATAGCAAAGTCGAATTTCAATCCAGGGCTTGATTTCATCGGAATTATTGCATAACTGTTTTTTGGACTATTCGTGATGACATAACCTGCCATGGGCCCCCATAAAATAACCATATCAATCTTTCCTGATTTAAGATCCTTATCTATCTGCATGGCTACATTATTTTCATCGTCGCCGGACATGGATTGATAAGGGATTCCTTGATCAAGTAAACCGTTTTTTTGCAGCCAGGTTGTTCCTGGGCCTTGATCGAACATGGCAATTTTCAGTGATTCCTGTTTTTGCAAAGGTAAGTCAACCAATTGTGCTGGATCTTTAATATCATCCCAACCGCGCCCTTTGGCGATTAGTAGCACATAGGTCGACTGGTAGTATGGTTCAGTGGTTAAAGTTAAATCATAACCGGCAGGTACGCCCATGATGACATCGCATTTAAAAGTCTTGCTTTCCACTTCGCTGTCGTTTAAAGGAGCAGTCAAGGTGTTGCGTATAAAACCGATACGTTGGGGAAACCAAGTGTACTCAAGTGTTTGTCCAAGCTCTTTGGCAAACAGTGCGGCGATTTTATTTTCAAAACCATCTTTGTTTTTTGTCGAATAAGGAGGGTTAAGCGGGTCGGCACAGACTTTAAATTTTTCTTCACTTAAAGAGGAAAAGCTAATGCTTGCCAGACATAGTCCGACAGCTATATTTTTTATATTCATTGATTATCCTGTTGTATAAATGTTTAAACCAAACTATGGCCTATGTTATTAATTCAGCCGCGTCTGAACGTTTTTTGTATAAGGAAGTTATAGCAATTCAAGCATTTTACTGCAAAAACTCAGCATGGTTGAGGACTGGTTTTAAAAAAGAGAGCATCGCAAATAATTTATAAGGATGAGTGTTAGTGTTTGAACAAAAGCGCTTAATACCTGTCTCGAATAGCTAAATAGTTACCCCGTTTTTAATAATTAAAGAGAATAATATGAGCAAACAAAAATTATCTTTACAAGAGCAATTACTAAAATCGGGTTTAGTAAGCGCCGCTCAGGTTAAGAGTGCAAATTCTGATAAGCGTAAACAAACCCAGATGCAGCGCAAAAATAATGTGGTAGTGGTTGATGAGGCCAAAGCTTTGGCGCAAAAAGCGCAGGCGGAAAAAGTTGAAAAAGATCGTGAACTTAACCAGTTACGCAAACAGCAGGAGGATCAAAAGCAACTGGCTGCGCAAGTAAAGCAGTTGATTGAGCAGAACAGCCAGCGTAAAGATCCCGATGGTATTGCCTACAATTTTAATGACAACAATAAGGTCAAAAGGCTTTATGTTTCAGAAGCGATGCGCGAAAGCATCATCCAGGGTCGTTTGGCAATTGTAAAACTGGCGGAGCAGTATGAAGTAGTTACATCGGAAGTGGCTAAAAAGATCAGCTTGCGGGATACGGCCAGTATCATTGTTTTCAATCAACCGACCGTAAACTCTAACGAGGGTAAAGATGATCCTTATGCGGACTACCAGATTCCCGATGATTTGATTTGGTAGTAATACTTCTTATTATTACTTCTTTACGGCACTTTCCTGTTTGATCAGTGTATTGATGACTTCAATCATCTTTTCTTGAGAACCTGCCAAATTACCGTTAGTTAAATATTTGCCGTTAATAATAACTGCCGGCACGCCGGTTATGCCATAACGACCAGCGATGATTGGAGCCTGACGCATTTTGGCGTCAACCGCAAATGAATTGTAAGCATCATGGAACTGGCTTTCACTAACGCCGTGAGCGGCAAAAAACTTAGCCAGTTCTTCTTCTGTTTCCAGTTTTTCTTTTTTATTTTGTACCGCATCAAAAAAATCTGCATGGATTTTATCAACGACACCCAGCGCTTCGGCAGTGAAATAGGCTTTTGCATGTTTGCCCCAGAGATCGCTGAAAACGGCAGGTATACGGATAAATTCAACGTTTTTGGGAAGGCTTTTCAGCCATTCCTGTAATGCAGGTTCAAAGCTGTAGCAATGCGGGCAGCCGTACCAGAAGAATTCAATCACTTCGACTTTATCGGCGTGCTGGGTAGGTTGTTGCGAAGTAAGGGCTTGATAACCGACAGGGTCAGCTTTTAATACGGCAGAGCAGCAAAATATCAGGATTAACAAACTGGTTTGGATTATTTTTTTAAGCATTTCAGGATTCCACAGTAGTATAAAAATAGCTAACAGTTGTTTATTGCATCATCGATATACGATAGGCGACAGCTTTGATTTCTTCATCAGTCATTTTTCTGGCGATCATGTGCATCATGTTCTCCGGGTTATTACTGCGTGCACCGGATTTAAAATCGGTAAGTGCTTTTATTAAATAATCCGCATGTTGTGATCTTAATTCTGGAAATGCAGCGGGTTTATTGCCTTCACCGAAAGGGCCATGACAAGCGATACAAGCTGAAACTTCTCTGACCAAGTCGCCGTTGCGGTATAAATCACTGCCTTGAGCAATCAGAGCTTCTACAGGATTTTTGCCATCTGCTGTTTTAGTGGCGGATGTGGCTGCAGGTTTTGTATCTTCATCGTCATCAGTATCTAAAACAGGCAGGCTGTTCGCGGAAATTTTTTGATGCGCGTAATAAGCAGCAATATCTTTTATGTCTTCATCAGTTAATCCTACTGCCATAGGTGACATCATCGGGTTTTGACGACTACCGTCTTTAAACGCATGTAACTGTTTAATCAAATAGGAAGAATGCTGCTGCGCAAGTTTAGGGAAAGTTGATACGGCACTGTTTCCGTCGGCTCCGTGGCAACCCGCGCATGAAGTCGATTTTTCTTTTCCTGCGTTAATATTGCCTTCTGCATGTAAAATACTTGGGCTGCCGGCAAACGCCAGAGCAAGTGAAAGTGCCAGCATTTTTTTCATCAGGTTTCTCCCTCGGAATAGTTAATTATTTTATGGCAACCTCTACTTTATCCTGGCTGCTGTGCGTGCCGGAATTCTACCTTAATTAATGGAGCTAAGCGAGACAACGATGAATCCAATTTATACCCAGGCCAAATTTATCAATAGTTCACCCGACCTTAAGGATACGCCCGCAGATCAGGGCAGGGAAGTGGCTTTTGCCGGGCGTTCCAATGCAGGTAAATCCAGCGCTATTAACACATTGACTCGACAAAATGGCTTGGCAAGGACTAGTAAAACTCCCGGCAGAACGCAATTGCTGAATTTTTTTGAAATTAATGCCCAACAACGCTTTGTTGACTTACCCGGTTACGGCTATGCGAAAGTGCCGCTGGCTGTAAAACAAAAATGGCACAAACTGATGGAAACCTATCTGGCTAAACGCAAGTCATTATGCGCGATAATATTGGTTATGGACATACGACACCCCTTGACTGAGTTCGATTGGCAGATGGTTGAATGGTGTCAGTATACCGGTTTGCCGCTACATATCTTATTGACAAAAGCCGATAAATTGACTTACGGAGCAGGTAAAAATACGTTACTGGCAATAGAAAAAGAACTTAGCAATGTCGCCATTCCCGTAACGATACAGTTATTTTCATCGCTAAAAAAAATCGGGATTGATGAAGCGCATAAGGCATTGGATAGTTTATTTGATGCTGCTGACCAGCAGTCCTTGGTTCCGGATTAAAGAAAGCCCCAAAGCATATAAAAATACTTTGGGGCTTGAGGAGAAAATCAGCCGGTAAACAAGGGGGGAACTCGACTGATTGAACGCCTTTATCAAGCGATCACAGTTACGACTTTATCGTAATTTAATAGTTCAAACAGATTAGTTACGTTAAGCAAAAATTTTTGATCGCTAAACTGCTCAGGCTAAAAAATATCTGGATTTGTAATAAACCCAAATAACAACGACTTTATTGAAAGAGCATTGTTAGCAGCCAGAAAAAAAGATAATATTCCACTCTCGACTTGGTACTCAGCATTCCCCCAAAATGACAGTGCTGAATTTATAATGCGAATGACTTTAAGCTTTAATTTTAATGCTAAATTTTAAAAATATTGCCCTGCGCCGCGGTGCCAGAATCCTGTTTGACCAATCCACTTTCACTATCCATAAAGGCCAGAAAGTCGGTTTTACCGGCGCAAATGGCGTAGGTAAATCCAGCTTTTTTGCATTGGTCAGGAATGAGTTGCACCTTGATGAAGGCGATTTTTCCATGCCGCCCAATCTGGAAATTGCCCATGTTGCACAGGAGACATCAGCTACATCTGATTCCGCTATCGATTACGTCATAGACGGTG
>Ga0208754_100180_pt1 | contig 27572 bp, 22 predicted proteins | sample LakWasMet55_HOW8_2_FD_183889 | JGI IMG/M metagenome (GOLD analysis project Ga0208754, IMG submission 183889) | Freshwater sediment methanotrophic microbial communities from Lake Washington under simulated oxygen tension - Sediment Metagenome... | ecosystem: Environmental > Aquatic > Freshwater >... | reverse complement strand
CCGCCAGGCAAGCCGCCACGCTCAAGCACAGTGAATTTACCGCGCTGGCCGAAAACTCGCTCGACCTGCTCACCCTCTCCCTCGCCTCGGTTCGCCCACAAAACTACACCCTCTCCCGCAGCCGCTCGCTATCACTCGCCAGGGTGAAAGACTTTGTAGAGCGCCACCTGCAAGACCCGGCTTTAGATACCGCCCAGGTGGCAATAGGGACGGGCCTCTCAGCCCGGTATATCAACGACCTGTTTAGGGATGAAGATACATCGCTGATGCGTTTCGTGTGGCTACGCCGCCTGGAACATTGCCGTCAGGATATGCTCAGCCCGCTGCACAAGGGCCACCGCATTTCGGAGATTGCGCTGCGCTGGGGATTTAATGATTTATCGCATTTCAGCCGTGCGTTCAGGCAGCGGTTTGGGTGTGCGCCTAGAGAGTTCAGGCAATAGTTTGAGCCTAATTGGCACCAATCTGCCACTCCAACCCATGGCTTCCTCTTAATTAATCACTTGGGCACTATCACATTGATTTCATTTTGCTAGCCTGTTAGTGTCTATACCATTGAATTGTGGGGCGTTCGAGTAGATACAATGGCACGTCAAAGAAAAGATACTAACCTCGAATTGCTAGCCAGCTTGGCCGAACGTGCTAAGTCAGATGGTGACCCTTCGGGATTTATATCTGGCGGATTCATGAACTCTGACTTTTCGATTGTGCTCGGTGGTTGCATCGAATTCAATTCGGAGATCCCAGAGTTTGAGCAAAAGCGAATAATTACAAAAGTTGTTCTCGACTCTTCTATACCACGCCCAATAAAAGCCGAAAGCCTAATCCAAGAGTGCTCAAAGCACGAGAGGGTTTATTTAGCTCTCCCAAAGCAAAACTTTCGATTACTTACAGAGATATCAATTTACTGGACAATTGATGTTCCAAAAATAGTTATTGGTGATACAACTCTTATGTTTAAACCTAAAGGCAATGTAGGTTTTAACGCTCGTTCCAAGCTATTTGAGGAGTCCCAAAGCACATTAGGTTTCAAGCTTCCACGGAACTATATGAGATTATCGGCGCACACTAGCGCTCGAACTCCAGAAGAGGCAGCTGAGCGAGCTCTAACTTCAATTGATTTAGCCCGTGCAAGTTGGAATCTTTCACTTAATAGAGGCAAACCATGGCGATACTCTGGTGGTCGGCCAACACCCGTAAATGATATTCGGCTCTCACCGTTTCATACCATCCATGACTCTAAGGGAAAGCTTGTTACAGAGACTTATTGGTATGATCCTGGTTACTCTCGTCCTGCTAATATGTTCTCGGACAAGCCGAAGTTTGCACGACTACTTTCTTTCGCTGGCAATTTGCGTTCTAGGCTTGCCAAGTTGCCATATCGTGCCGATATTGAAGGAGCACTCATTCGCTATGTGCGTGCCCTTGACTCAGCAGATTTGAATGATACGTTCCTTCGCCTTTGGAGCCTACTTGAATATTTGACTGACAGTAGTAATGACCCTTACAAAGTAGCAACTCGACGAGCAGCATTCATGTTTGCTGATCGTGCGCGATCACAATTGGTTTTAACCCATTTAACAAACCATCGTAATCGTTTCGTTCATACCGGATCCGATTCGGACGATATTGAGTCATTAGTCTTCCAACTAAAACGCTATGTAGATGCGCTGCTTTTGTTTCATCTAGGAAATAGATTTGGATTTTCGTCACGTAACGAAGCTGCACTATTCATGGACCTTCCATCTAGCAGTAGTGAACTCAAATTACGAATCAAGCGACTTCAAGACGCGAAAAAATTTATCAGTGATGGTACATAAAGGCTCTGTCATAGCTGGAATGTTATCGGCAACTTGTTGCCCACGCCATTCCTACCCTAACTACGACTGCGCTACTGATTTTGCGGTTTTCCGCGTGGGTAATAAGCTACCTATCCTAGATGATGTTGGCCAATACTCAACCATTACCAACACCCCCGCTAACACCGCAAACAACCACCCCAGCTTCATAGGCGCTCTATCATTCCCGGCTGGCGGCAGCTCCTTAATCGCTGCCAGCAAATTATCCTGCGTATCTGCCCGTACATAGGTGGCGCTTATGTCTTGCGCCAGCTCTTGCATGTAGTCCTCGCGCAAGGCTGAGAGGTAATATTCATTGGGGTCGGTGGCGATTGAGTCATCGCGCTTGCCGGTGGATTCTTCATTGACGATCTGGCTGGGTTCTATCTTGGTGGCATAGGCTGACCAGTAGCCGATGACTTCATTTTTTGAGTTGAATTTAGGCACAGGTGCAGGCTGGTGGCCACCTACCCCAACCAGCAGCCAGCCGCTGCTGCCTTGCATGCCGGTGAGCTCGACTTTGGTAATGGCATTGAGCGGTGCTGCTTCGTCGCCATCGGTGAAAAAAACAATCTGCGCTGGCTCTGGCAGCGTGTTGAGCATCTCGGAGGCCGCCTTCAGCCCAAGCCTTAAGTGGCTGCTTCCGCGCCATGCCATGCGCCACTCCAGGTTGGCGAGTGTGTCTTGCAGCATGCCGTAATTGGCGCAGACCTCGATGGGCGTATATAGCGGCACTACTTCGGCATTGGCAAACAGCGCAATGCTTGCCTTGCTGCCACAAGGCAGCTTGCCCAGTGTTTTGCTTAGCAGGTTGCGCACGTAATCCAGCCGGCTGGCATTGCTGCCGGCGAGCGTCATATCGGGGACATTCATGCTCTGGGTAATGTCGATGACAAACACGTAGTTGTGAATGCGATGCGGCAGCTTGATACTGGGGTTGATGCTGGCGACAGCCAGCGCGACGAGCGCCAGCCCAAGTGCAAGGCCACTTTTGCAGAGCATGGCATGGAGGAATCGCATAGCTTCCAGTATGGAACGCTAGCAAAAGATTAACTCGGCCAGGACGGCGCAGAAACTTGACTGAGACGGTTGTGCCGAGTTTGACCTGTTAACTGAATGGTGCGAGCATACGCAGGCACTATTTATCGATAGTAAAACCTAAGGAAACGCGGAATTAAGTCATCGAGCGAGATGAAGTGCGAGGCGCACGGAACGCAGAAACCGAGATAGTATGCGGTATACAGCGAGGTTGCGAGTACCGCGCAACGCTGCAATTCGCTCGCGCAGATACTTATTCCGTGTTTCCCTAAAATCATTGCAAGCTAACTCACACAGAGGGAGATTCACATGAACTCATACATACATCTGGCTGGGCGTATTTTATTGGCAGTCATCTTTATTCTGGCAGGCATAGGCAAGATCAAAGACCCGGCGGGCACCATAGGCTATATGCAATCAGTTGGGTTGCCCGGCATGTTGTTGTGGCCGACAATTGCGCTTGAGGTGCTGGGTGGGTTGGCGATTGTGGTTGGGTTTCAGACCCGCCTGGTAGCGTTTTTGCTGGCTGGCTTTACCGTGGTTGCCGCTGTGATGTTCCATAACAACTTTGGCGACCAGATGCAGATGATCATGTTCCTGAAAGACATCTCCATCGCTGGTGGCCTGCTGCTGCTAGTGGCGAGCGGCTCGACTGCGCTGGGTGTAGATAATAAATAAGCTCGAAATATCAAGGCTGGTGAGCCTAGCGCTCCCAGCCTTGATATAACCGTTACAGATCGAATACCATCCCGAACACCTTGACGAACAGCACCGTCAGTACGATGACGACGATATATTTAAGCAGTTTCTTATATTTTTCCGATTTCCTGCGCACAACATGACGGCGATCACCTGAACGACGGTCACCGCCTTCAAAAAGGGGCCTTTCGTTACGCTCTGCCATTATTGCCTCCTAAATTAAATCATGCCGGATTCCCTGTCAGTTATTCGGCAAGTTCGAATAGTGCAATCGACTCCACATGCGAAGTATGCGGGAACATATTAATCACGCCGCAAGCCTTCAGTACATAGCCCTTTTGCACCAGTAATGCGGCATCCCGAGACAAAGTTGCCGGGTTGCACGACACATACACAATGCGTTGCGGGCTGCCTTTGCCATCTGCCGGTAAAGCTTTAACCAGCTCCATGGCGCCATCGCGCGGCGGGTCTATCAGCCATTTATCAAAATGACCTAGTGCCGCAAGGCTTTCGGGCGTCATATCAAAGATATCGGCCTCTTTGAAAGTAACTTGAGTGGCGAGGCCATTCAGTGCCGCACTCTGCTCGGCACGCTGTACCAGTGCGGCGCTGCCTTCCATACCAAATACCGAGGCACCACTGCGTGCGATGGGCAGGGTGAAGTTGCCAAGGCCGCAGAAAAAGTCGGCGATGCGCTCGTTAGCTTGCGGGCTCAGCAACTGCATGGCACGGCGGATCATCACGCGGTTGATGTAGGGGTTTACCTGGGTGAACTCGGTGGGCTTGAAGGGGTAATTCAGGTTGAACTCAGGCAGTGTGTAGTTCAAGCCAGAGCCATTGAGCGGGTGAAACGGTTTTACCGTGTCCGGGCCTTTGGTTTGCGTCCATATCTGCACGCCATGAGTATCGGCAAACTGTCTCAATAGCGGCTCATCCTTGGGTTCCAATGGTTCCATGATGCGGAATACCAGCACGGTTGCCTCTTCACCCACAGCCAGTTCTATCTGCGGGGTACAGTCGCGTATGGTCAGCTGCACCAGCAGTTCTTGCAAAGGCACGATCAATGCCGAAACGTGCGGTGGCAACACCTGGCAGCTCTTGATATCGGTCACAAAATGGGTGGCTTTTTCATTAAAGCCCACCAGTACCCGGGCCTTGGCCGGCACATACTTCACTCGCAAGCGCGCCTTGTGGCGATAGCCCCAGGCCGGGCCATAGATGGGCGATAGCATGCGCTCCGCCTTGACGCGGCCAATATGCCACAGGTTGGTTTCCAGCAGGCGCTGCTTGGCTGCGACCTGTCCGGCAAAATCCAGATGCTGCATGGCGCAGCCACCGCACATGGCAAAGTGCGGACATTGCGGCTCTACCCGCAGGTTGGAAGGTTTAAGTACTTCAACCACCCCGGCAAACTCATAGCTGGCCTTGCGCCTGGTCGATTTGTAACTGACAGTTTCACCGGGCAATGCGCCTTCGATAAAAATAACTTTGCCCTCCACATGGGCAACACCGCGACCTTCCTGGTCCAGCGACTCTACTTTGGCGATTGATGGCTTTTGCATAGCTGTTTTTACGTCTTTGATGATTGTTTCAAGTGTGGCAATTTTACCGCAGTCAATTGAATACACCGCGGGCTTTTTAAGTGCATTTTCTGCGCCCATGCTATTTTCTGGTGCGGAATTCTGCTTTTATCTGATTGATTCGTATAAATAAAGCTATTAATTCAGGCATGTTTATTGCATAGTACGATTAACTGAATTTATTTCATCAAAATCATGCTTAAACCACATCAGGATGAAACATCGAGCTGGCAGCTGCATAACTCTTTGCTCCACTACCAATCCACCGGGGATTTTGAAGAGCAGGCAGCTTTGCTCCAAGGCTGGAACCAGGATTATGCGCAGCTCTCTTCCGGCGCATTCACCGGCTATGTCTCCGAGATGCGTTTTGATGATGTGCACCTGTTCCTCGAATACAGCAGCCAGAATCTGTTCCAGAGCGGCAAGCTGCCTGAGGATGTCATCGCTGTCGGGGTACCGCTGGATTTCACCAGCAACGGCTTGTTCTGTGGCAGCACATGCGACAGAGAGTCCATGCATATTTTTTCCGGGGATAATGGTTTCGAGTTTTTCTCACCCACGGACTTGTTAATGGGCGGGATATCAGTAAAACGGGATGCCCTGCTCGATACATTGACAGCGGAAGAACGATCCATCGCCAGCCAGCACTGCGCCTATGCTCACCTGCTGCATATGGATGCCGTTAAAACCCACACCGTGCGGCACTTTATGGCGGGTGCGTTTGAGATGATCCAGCACAACGCCACCCTGCTTGAAAATAAAAGCACCCGAGCATCGCTGAATAAAACCGTCATGTCATTGCTGACCGAATGCCTGGTGGATCAGGCCTCGCTGACTTACCGGCCTATCTCCAACTCAAAATGCTGGAACATCATCGGTGAGACACGCGCACTGGTACACCAGCAGACCGAGAACCCCATCAGCGTTGCCGAAGTTTGCCAGCACCTGGGCATCAGCCGCCGTACATTGCAGTACTGTTTCCAGAACATGCTCAATACCAGTCCGGTGACCTACCTGAGAGCCGAACGCCTGAATAGCGTGCGGCGTATGTTACGGACCGCCAACTCCGTCACGGAAGCTGCGGCACATTGGGGCTTTTGGCACTTTGGACATTTTTCACAGGAATACAAGAAGATGTTTGGCGAATTGCCATCTGCCACGTTCAAACGACTGCATACTTTGAACTAGTTTTAGTTTGTCATTCCCACACTGGCGGGAATGACAAAAAAGAGTACCTTCCTAGTTTTATTCTCTTGGCTTTTATCTGGTAGATTTTATCCGGCTAGCTTTTATCGGAAAGTATAGGCGACGCCTCTACTTCAATCTGTATCGCATCGCTTTCATCCTTGAGCGCAACTCCGGAAATCTGCAAGCGCATTGCCTCTTTCGCCAGCCACATCAGCTTTTTGGCAGCTGCCGGGTAGTTAAGGCCTTCTGGTCGTACATTGGAGATACAGTTGCGGTCCGCATCGCTATACCCCACCTTGGGCGCATAGGTCAGGTAAATGCCCAGGCTATCGGGTGAGCTCAAGCCAGGCCGCTCCCCTATCAGCATAACCGTCATGCGGGCACCAAGTGTCTCACCAATTTCATCGGCAATGGCAACGCGCGCCTGGCTGGCAATCACCACCGGGCCAACCACCCATGTGCTAGGCATGCAGGCTTGGACTTCATTCAGTAAAGGCACAACATGGCGCTCCACAGCCAGCGAAGACAGGCCATCGCCTACTACTACCAGGAAATCAATCGGTGCTTGTGGCTTGCTAGTTTTCAGCAAGTCGAGACTGGCCTCGTCAAGCCGACGGCCCCAGTCAGGACGCAGCAGATAGTTAGCACGATCAGGCGCGCGGCTGTGAACGCGGATGGTTTTGCTGCCGGTATCAATAATAGCCCGCTCAAGCGCATCGACATCGAGCGCCAGATGTACCGCGTCCCGCGCCATGGCATGGGCCAGGCCGAAATCAAGCACTTCCTTGGTTGGCAGGCTACTCCCTACCCGGCCAAGCGCAATACGGGCACGGGTGAACTGCCGGAGTTGTTGCCAAGGGTCTGGAACAGAGTTGTCTAGACTGTCTTTTGTGGGGGTTGGTTTACCTGAATCTTGCATAAAATTATATTGAGTAGGCGATGTGGTTTACGCAGCTACCAGCAGATGCTTGGGCATATTCTGCAACATATGGTGTGCGGAAGTGACTGGCTGCACCTGGCCATTGCTGTCCATGATGTGCATTTTCTTTAACCATGCTTCAAACTCAGGCGCTGCTTTCAAGCCCAGCACCTTGCGCAGATACAGCGTGTCATGGAATGAAGTAGTCTGGTAATTGAGCATGATGTCATCGGCACCCGGTATACCCATGATAAAGGTCAGCCCTGCGGTCGCCAGCAGGGTCATCAGCGTGTCCATATCGTCCTGATCTGCCTCGGCGTGGTTGGTGTAGCAAACATCACAACCCAGCGGTACGCCAAGTAGCTTGCCGCAGAAATGGTCTTCCAGGCCAGCGCGGATAATCTGCTTGCCATCGTAAAGGTATTCCGGCCCGATAAAGCCGACAACAGTGTTGGTGAGTAGCGGTGAGAAGCGCCTTGCAATTGCGTAGGCGCGCGCCTCGCAGGTTTGCTGATCTACACCGAAATTGGCATTGGCGGAAAGCACCGAGCCTTGGCCCGTCTCGAAATACATGACGTTATTGCCAACCGTGCCACGCTGCAATGACAGCGCGGCCTCTTGCGCCTCTTGCAATACTGCGAGGTCAATGCCAAAGGATTTATTGGCTTTTTCAGTGCCTGCTATGGACTGGAATACTAGATCCAGCGGGGCACCCTTCTCGATCAGCTGAATCTGGTTGGTCACATGCGTCAAAATGCAGGACTGGGTAGGAATCTCGTACTGGTTGATGATCTCATCGACCAGGCAATACAAATCCATCAAGGCAGGAATGCTGTCGGTGGCCGGGTTGATACCGATCACTGCATCGCCGGAACCATACATCAGGCCGTCTAGAATGGAAGCAGCAATACCACGCGCATCATCGGTAGGATGATTGGGTTGCAGGCGGCTGGAAATATGCCCGGACAGGCCTATGGTATTGCGGAAAGCGGTTACGACATGGCACTTCTTGGCGACCAGGATAAGGTCCTGATTGCGCATGAGCTTGCTCACTGCCGCTGCCATTTCGGGGGTAATCCCCGGGGAAACACGTTTCAATGTGGCCGAATCGGCGTCATCCGAGAGCAGCCAGTCGCGAAAGTCAGCCACGGTAAGGTGGCTGATTTCTGAAAATGCGCGCGCATCGTGGCTATCAATAATCAGGCGGGTTACTTCATCTGTTTCATACGGAATCAGCAACTCTTCAAGAAAGCGCTTAAGTGGGACTTCGGCCAGGCACATGCGTGCAGCCATGCGCTCGGCATAAGTCTCTGCGGCTACTCCGGCAAGATAATCGCCGGACCGCGCAGGCGTGGCTTTCGCCATCACCTCTTTTAAATCGGCAAACTGGTAGGTATGCGTTCCTGCACTATAACGATATGCCATCATGCACTCACTTATATCAAATCAAGCAATCACCGCGCCGCTAAAGCTTTCCGGCGCGGTTTTCTCACTAAGCTTAAGCCGCTACCTTGTTATCGGCAGACGCATCGCGATGATGCTGTGTCATGCTGAAGTAAACAAAGCCCAATGCCATCAGAACGAAGAATATCAAGCTAAGCTGCTGGTTGTAGTAAATCATCGTAACCAAGCTGATGACTGCCAATACCAAGGCAATGCCCGGGAACAAAGGATAAGCGACAGCCTTGAATGGGCGATCCAGATTAGGCTCATTCTTGCGTAATGCAAACAAGCTCATCATGGATACGATGTACATCACAATCGCGCCGAACACTGCCATGGTAATCAGGTTGGCTGTCAGCGTCATGCCGTTGAACTGCAGGTCATCACTCAGGATAGCCGCTACACCTACTACTGCACCAGCGATAATCGCGCGATGCGGAGTCTTGAACTTGTTATTCACTTCACCAAAGAACTTAGGCATATAACCAGCGCGTGACAGTGCGAAGATCTGGCGTGAATAACCAAGAATAATGCCGTGGAATGAAGCAATCAGGCCAAACAGGCCAATCCATACCAACATGTGCAACCAGCCACTATTTTCGCCTACGATCATTTTCATCGCTTGTGGCAATGGGTCATTGATGTTGGACAGTACTTTCCAGTCGCCTGCGCCACCTGCAAAAATCATCACGCCTATGGCCAAAGTCACCAGGGTCAAGATACCTGCAATGTAAGCTTTAGGAATGGTCGTTCTGGGATCTTTAGCTTCTTCTGCTGCCATCGCAACGCCTTCAATGGCCAGGAAGAACCAGATTGCGAAAGGAATCGCCGCGACCATGCCGGGAATCGCAGCCATGCTGAATGTATTTTCGCCAGCCCAGCCATTGGCCACAAAGTTGGTCATGGAGAATCCGGGAGAAACCACACCCATGAATACCAGTAACTCGACGATCGCGAGGATAGTGACGAAGAGCTCAAAGGTTGCAGCGATATGCACACCAATAATGTTAAGTGCAACAAACACCACGTAGGCGCCTACTGCAAACAGCTTGGGGTCTACACCCGGAAACTGCACATTGAGGTAAGCCCCGATTGCCATGGCAATGGCCGGCGGTGCAAACACAAACTCGATCAAGGTGGCAAAACCGGCGACATAGGCCAGCTTGGGGCCGAATGCACGGCGTGCATACGCAAATGGGCCACCCGCATGCGGGATAGAAGTCGTTAGCTCAGTAAAACTGAAAATAAAGGTGGTATACATGATAGCAATCAGGATAGACGTCACCAGAAAGCCCAAGGTACCAGCCTGTGCCCAGCCATAGCTCCAACCAAAATATTCACCCGAAATAACCAGGCCTACCGCCAACCCCCACAAATGCCAGCCATTCAATGTTGCTTTTAATGACGATCCCATGACGACTCCCTTAAGTTTCCATCCAAAAGTGCTTCAAATGTGTGGCAATCAATGCTCGCCACGCCCCTGCAACCATAGTGCTACTTTAGTAAAAGCTTGACTATCCCATTTTGGCAACCAGGTAACTAACTGGAGAATAGGCGCTTGGAGATTGATTTTTGGGGAATCAATATAATGAAATCGATCACGCCTCAACCTGATTGGTAGTCTCCTTGAGATAGTTGCGCCAGCCGCCAAAATCGGAGATATCGATGGCATCCAGCGTGGCGTAAGCTTCACACAGAAAGCCCTGCACCTGGCTGCCATCCTTGAGCACCAGCGTGCCAAATCCCAGCGGCGCCGGCACACTGGCAACAAACGCGCCGTAGCTTTCTATCGGCAATTTCCACACCTCCAGGCAAATGGCCGACCCTTGCTCGGCAACACGCAGCAAACCCGGTCGCTCCGGCGTGAAGCCATTCAATTTGTATAACTTGTAATAGGGCGCTGTCTTGGTTTTTTCCACAAACTGACCACCCAATGCCAGCAACTGCGCGTTAAGTGGCAAGCCGCTCATGTGGGCACCGCATACGGCAACGCTGATTAACTCTGGTTTGGTTTGACTCATATTGACCTCTTTTGATATTCCACCCCGGTAGCCCCTAACGTTTTATTGTTTTTATTCTCTAAGCAAGAAGCGAGCTCAAGTAAGCTGGCATCACTATTAGCCTGCGCGCAGATAGTGATACCGAAGGGCAGGCCGTTCTGCTGAAAGCTCGTAGGAACAGCCACCGCAGCCAGATCCAGCAGGTTCATGAAGTTGGTGTAATAGCCAAGATTGGAGTTGCAGCGCACCGGGTCTGCGTTGACCTGGTCTATGGTGTAGATAGTGCCGGCAGTGGGGGTCACCAGCACATCGATGCCACTCCATACCTGCACCGCCTTGCGCTGCATGGCTTTGAGCTTATACAGTGCAGTAAAGGTATCTGCCGCACTAAATTTGGTCGCGCCGCCTATGATCTGGCGGGTGACCGGGAATATCGCATCCGGCCTGGCTTCAAAAAACTCGCGGATGGCCGCATAGCGTTCTGCTACCCAGGGGCCTTCATATAGCAGGCGCGCAGTATCCAGGAAAGGGGCAAAGTCGATTTCCATGGCCTGGCCGCCGATGGACTCAAGCTGGGCAACTGCTTGCGCGAATAAATCCGGGGTTTCTACATTATCGAAAAATGCGAGCTGGTCTGCTCTGGGCACGCCAAATGTGAATTTGGCAGGGAAGACAGCAGTAGCCGCTACCTGCTCACGCGAATAGGCATCTTCAGCATCGAAACCCTGTGCACTTGCCAGCACGGTCTCCGCGTCATAAGCGGTTAGCGCAAAGATGGAAACACAATCCAGGCTACGACAAGCAGGCACCACCCCGGTAGTACTCAACAAGCCGCAAGTTGGCTTGAGCCCGACCAGGTTATTGAATGCTGCTGGCACACGCCCCGAGCCAGCAGTGTCGGTGCCCAGGCTGAAACTGGCCAACCCCAGCGCTACCGATACTGCCGAACCGGCACTGGAACCACCGGAAATGTATTCAGGATCAAAGCTGTTGCGGCAGGCACCATAAGGCGAACGCGTGCCAACCAGGCCGGTGGCAAACTGGTCCAGGTTGGTCTTGCCCACGGGGATAGCACCGGCATCTATTAGCTTTTGTACCACGGTCGCACTTTTTTCCGGAACATAGGCATACTCCGGACAAGCCGCCGTGGTGGGAATACCCGCCAGGTCGATATTATCCTTGATAGCAAACGGGATGCCATATAGCGGTAAGGTTGCCGGGTCTTTTCCTTCCAGGTCCCTGGCATACGCCAGCATCTCCTGCAGGGTAAGGCGACGTATCCAGATATGATGGGAATCGTCTTTACCCATGCGCTCATCCAAACCCTCCAGCAGTGCGGTTAGGGTGAGTCCACCAGACAGGTACAAACTGCGCAGATGGGCTATTTCAAGGCTTAAGGTTGTCATCATGACATTACTTCCATTTCAATCACAAAAAGGTTCTGCCCGGCAGCCACCTGGCCACCCTCCTGGCATAACACCTTGCTCACTTTGCCGCTACATGGCGCTGACACGGTGATTTCCATCTTCATGGATTCCACTATCACTACCGCATCACCTTCTTGCACCATGTCGCCCGCCTGCACCTTGATCTGCCAAAGATTGCCTGCCACATGTGACGCCACGGCGCGGCTGTTGGCTGATAGCTCCAGCGCCTCCCCCGCATCCATCGCTACGTCTGCATCATTGCTGTAATTGGCCTGTCCACTAGCGATCCAGCGCTCACGCTCCGCATCAAAAGAAGCCTGCTGGCGGGTTTTGAAGGTGTTAATGGAATCAGCTTCATCCGCCAGGAACTGGTTGTAATCCCTTAAGCGGAAGGTCTGCTCCTCCACCTTGAGCTGGAATTTTCCGCGCGGAAAATCCTCGCGCATTTGCAACAGCTCTTCAGCTGAGACAGGATAAAAACGAATTTGATCAAAAAAACGCAATAGCCAGGGCTTGCCATCTTTGAAGTCACTGCCATTATCCTGCTTGAACGCACCCCAACGATTCCACATCTGGATGGTGCGGCCCACAAACTGGTAGCCACCGGGGCCTTCCATGCCGTAGACACACATATAAGCGCCGCCTATGCCCACCGCATTCTCGGGTGTCCAGGTGCGTGCCGGGTTGTACTTGGTGGTGACCAGGCGATGTCGTGGATCGACCGGAGTCGCTACCGGCGCACCCAGATAGACATCGCCCAGGCCCAGCGTCAGGTAACTCGCGCCAAACACGATGCTTTTGACGTCTTCTATGCTGTCCAGCCCGTTGATACGGCGAATGAATTCGATATTGCTGGCATTGCCCGATGCCGTATCGCACCAGGGCGCATCCTTGCGCACCGACTGCATGTATTTCTCGATTGCCAGCTGCGTGGCGGCATCGTCCCAGGATAACGGCAGGTGCACGATACGCGTGGGCACTTCCATATCTTGTATCGCTGGCAACATCTGCTCGGCCTGCTGCAAAATATCCAGCAACTTGCTGAGCGGCAGCACCCGACTTTCGTAGTGCACTTGCAGCGAGCGTATGCCCGGCGTGAGATTCAATATCCCGACTATGCCCTGCTGCTCCAGCCATTGCATCAAGGCATGCACACGGAAACGCAGGTTGAGGTCGAGTACCAGCTCGCCATATTCCACCAGCAGGTATTTATCGCCCGCCTGGCGGTAAACCACCTTGATTTGCTCGGCAGATGCTTCAATTTGGCTTAACACCGGGCTGGCAGCCTTACTTGACGGGCTTTGCAGGGCAGGTTGTTTTAAGTTGGATGCGGAAAGCGTGGCTATCATGCTGTCCTGCGCCGCTTCCAGCGCGTTGGCTGCAGCTTGCGTCAGTTGCTTGAATCGTACTTTGTCGCCCGCCTTGAGCTGGCCCATTTTCCATAATTCAGCCTGTACGATAGTCGCCGGGCATACGAAGCCGCCCAGACTCGGGCCATCCGGGCCAAGAATCACCGGCATGTCGCCGGTAAAATCCACAGTGCCGATGGCGTAAGCATTATCGTGGATATTGGAAGGATGCAGCCCTGCCTCACCACCATCCTTGCGCGCCCATACCGGCTTGGGGCCATTCAGGCGAACGCCGGTGCGGTTGGAGTTGTAGTGCACCTCCCAGTCGGTGCTGAAAAACATGGTGATGTCGTCGTCGGTAAAAAAGTCAGGTTCGCCATGCGGGCCATACAGCACGCCGATTTCCCATGTGGTGCTATAGGTGGGTTGCAAGTTCTGTGGCAGCGTCTTTGCAGCCACGCCAGCCTGCGCCGTTTCAGTCAGATGCAATACATCACCGACACGCAGGGTTCGGCCGCCATGGCCGCCGAACTGGCCAAGGGTAAACGTGGACTTGCTGCCCAGGTAATCCGGCACATCGAAACCGCCATGCACCGCCAGATAGCTGCGACAACCTGCGTCGACGACCTTGCCCAGTTGCAAGGTGCTACCAGCCTTGATTTGATGCGACTGCCACAGGGCGATGGCGTTGCCGTCCAGCGTTGCCTCGATAGGCGCACCGGTAATGGCAATCACGGCATCTTTATTAAATTTGAGCTTGGGACCGATCAGGGTGATTTCCAGCCCGGCAACACCTTCTGCGTTGCCCACCAGCTTATTAGCCAACCGAAAGGCCAGGTGATCCATGGGCCCGGATGGCGGCACGCCGACTGCCCAGTAGCCCATGCGCCCCGGATAGTCCTGCACTGTAGTCTGCACACCGGCATCCAGCACATCTATGGTGTTGGGCACATATTTGAAGGTATTGAGATAACGCGTGATCTGCTCACCAGCCGGAAACACCTCGTCCGCCAGCACCTGCCTGAGATACTCCAGGTTGGTTTCTATGCCGCTCAGGCGTGTTTCATCCAGTGCCGAACGCATATCAGCGACGGCACTGGCACGATCCTTTGCGTGCACCAGTATCTTGGCCACCAGCGGATCGTAGAATGGGGAAACTTCGCTACCGGTCTCTACCCAGGTATCGATGCGGGCATTTGTAGCAAACTTCACCTCAGTCAACACACCGCTGGATGGCTGAAAATTCTTGTTGGCGTCTTCTGCATACACACGCACCTGGATGGCGTGGCCTTGCGGTTTATGCACGTAGCCCGCCATCAAACCGGTTTCACCTGCGGCCAGGCGTATCATCCACTCCACTAAATCTACCCTGCTGCTTGAATCCAGCCCACTCACCAGCTCGGTTACACCGTGTTCCACCTGCAGACGGGTGTTCACTTCCAGGAAGTAAAACTCACTGGTCGACTTGTCGTAGACAAACTCCACGGTGCCGGCCGAGCGATAATGCAAGGCGCTGCACAACTTGACTGCGGTGGCGCATAAAGCCTCACGCACGGGCTGGCTGATATGCGGTGCTGGAGTCTCTTCTATCACCTTCTGGTTACGGCGCTGCACCGAGCAATCGCGCTCGCCAAGCGCCACTACCTGGCCCAGGCCATTGCCGAAAATCTGCACCTCAATATGACGAGCAGCCTGCACATATTTTTCCAGGTAAATGCCTGTTTCCTTGAAATTGGCGCGCGACAGGCGCTGTACCGATTCAAAGGCCGCGACTAGTTCATCGGCTCCCCAGATCAGTTGCATGCCAATACCGCCGCCGCCTGCGGTGCTTTTCAACATGACGGGGTAGCCGATGCTCTCTGCCTCGATTTGCGCATGCGCAGCATCTTTGAGCAAGCCGGTGCCCGGCAACAAAGGTACGCCATTTTTCTCGGCCAGTTCGCGCGCTGTATGCTTAAGCCCAAAATCGCGCATCTGCTGTGGTGTTGGCCCGATAAAGGCAATCCCTGCCGCCTCGCAGGCTTCGGCAAAGACCGGGTTTTCAGAGAGAAAACCATAACCGGGATGAATAGCTTCAGCACCAGCCTGCTGGGCTGCTGCCAGTATTTTCTCCACATCAAGATAGCTGGCAGCTGCGGGGGCCGGCCCGACGCAAATGGCTTCATCGGCATCCTGCACGTGGCGCGCACCGGCATCAGCCTCTGAATAAACTGCGACGGAACCCACACCCATTTTCTTCAGGGTGCGGATAATGCGGCAGGCGATTTCACCGCGGTTAGCGATCAGCACTTTTTTAAACATGTTTCATCTCACAGCTCTGCGAGTCGTCTCGCTTTTTGTTGATGCCAGATGGGTCGTCCCACATGGCTTATTTCATCAAACAGGATTCCACACTAGCAACCTGACTGGCGTCGGGTTATACGCATTACACGGGTTATTCAATTGCGGGCAATTGGAGATCAGCACCACCACATCCATTTCCGCGCGCATTTCCACATATTTACCGGGCGCAGAGATGCCGTCGGCAAAGCTCAAACCACCCTCTGCCGTCACCGGCACATTCATGAAGAAGTTGATATTGGCAGTGATGTCGCGCTTGCTCATATTGCGGTGGGTAGCGCATCCGCAGGTATTCAGCGCATGCATGAAGCTGTCACGGCAGCTATGCATAGGGCGCTTTTCCAGCGCATAGCGCACGGTATTGCTCTCAGCCGCGCAGGCACCACCCAGCGTATCGTGACGACCGCAGGTGTCGGCCGTGATCGTCAACATAGGGTTGCCTTCGCTGGAGTACAGCACTGAGCCGGTAGTGAGGTACAGCCTGCCCTGGCGGGCGATGGTATCTACCGCGCTGTAGCGCTCTTCCGGGTCTATCGCGCTGTAGAACAGGGTATCTACGGCCTGGTTGCCTTCCAGATCCAGGATGCGGAATGTCTGCCCTTTCTTGACTTCTGCCATCCACGGATCGCCCGCGTTACATACCTGGTCGAGTACTGCCGTTTCAGGGGCTAGCGTACTTTCTGTCAACATTTGGTTCATAGCCTGACTCATAAGTAGTACCTCTCAGTATTCACAAAGCCACGGCCATTCTGCTCACAAGAGTTACGGCACACATCCTCCGGCCCAGCCAGGCCCGCATGCCAGGCACTCAGCTTGACCGCTGCTGGCTTGTACTCGCTGCCGGTATCCAGCGGATGCGGTGCAGCAGACAACACCAGCAGCACATTCATGTCGAAACGCACGTCCACATAACTACCTGCCTGGCTATGCCCTGCTACAAAGCTCAACTCGCCCGCCTCGTCGGCCTGCGCTTTGCTGAAAAAATTAACGCCGGCAACCAGGTCGCGCTTGCCCAGACCGTATTTCGCCAGCTCAACCAGCAGGCCGTCCTTACCACTGCGGTACATATCGTTGCGATGGGTCTGGAAATTGGCCTGGCCATATTGCGCTTCTATCATGGCGGCATCGGTCACGCCGCAGATGGTGTCGTGCCAGCCTACCGTGTCCTGGATGATGGAGCACATCACGCGCCCCATGTCGGAGTAGCAGACATTGCCGGTAGTGAGGAAAGCCGTATGCTGCGCCTTGAGCGTGTCTGGCATGTTGTAGCGCTCCAGCTTGTCTTCCGGGTTGTAAAACAGGGCAGACAAGTTAGCACCGCCTTGCATGTCGGTAAGGCGTAATGCCGTGCCGCGACGGATCAGGCCGGACCAGTGGGTACCTCCGGGAATGACTTCCTCCCAGAGAGTTTTGTCGGTTGAAAAGTGATTCATTGGTTTTCTCGTCATTAATTTGTCTATTAATCAATAATCTGGCATGAGCGTGACCATCCATGCTCATGCCCAACAGCTAATTAAAAGAATTTGAGGTAGCGCTTTAGCTCCCAATCCGATACATGGTTGTGATAATCGATCCACTCGTTACGCTTGAAATCGACATAGGCATTGAACATATCCTCGCCAAATACCTCTTTCGCCAGACTGTCAGCTTCGAATGCGTCAATCGCCTCACCCAAAGTTCTTGGAAGATGCTTTACCTTCATCTCATCCAATTCAGCCTGGGTGTGTTTGTACATGTTTTCGGCATGCGGCAAACCGGGGTCCATTTTCTCGCGGATGCCTTCCAGACCGGCAGCAAACATGAGTGCGGCACCCAGATACAGGTTGCATGACATATCAGCAGCGCGGCACTCAACACGGCCGCCTGCCAGCGGCACGCGTAGCATATTGGTACGATTGTTGTTGCCGTAACAGATGAATACCGGCGCCCAGGTGAAGCCGGACATGCCGCCCTTGGAGACCAGGCGCTTGTAGCTGTTGACTGTAGGTGCAATCACCGCGCTGATGGCCGAGGCGTGCTTAAGGATACCGGCGATGAACTGGTAACCCAGCTCGGAAATGCCACAGCCACGCGGGTCATCGCTGGTTTCGAACAGATTTTTTCCGGTCGTGATATCGGCCAGCGACATGTTGTAATGCGCGCCGCTACCGGTACGGTTACGGAACGGCTTGGCCATGAAGGTGGCAAAGGCACCATGCGGTTTGACGAGCTCGTTGATCATGAGGCGGAAGAAGGTAAAGCGGTCTGCCATCTTCAGCGCATCGGTGTATTCGAAATCGGTCTCGAACTGGCCGTTGGCGTCTTCATGGTCAAATGAATACACATCCCAACCCAGCCCATTCATGGCTTCGACGATTTCGTCCAGAATCTTGTAGTTATCGAGGAAGCTACGTACGTCGTAGCAAGGCTTGGCGAGGGTATCACTATCGCTGGTCGGTACTGCAGTGCCATCTTCACCATCCTTGAGAATAAAGAACTCGGTCTCTATACCCAGGTTGCACTTATAACCCATGTCCGCAGCCTGCTTCATCACGCGCTTGAGGATATTGCGTGAGCAGGCTTCAAACGGACCGGCCGACATATGCAGGTCGCTGGCAAACCAGGCCACTTCCTTGTTCCATGGCAATACCGTGGCTGTGCTCAAGTCTGGCCTGGCCGAGACTTCCTCATCGTTGATTTCCTGCGGCACACCATCCAGTGCCGCGCCGGTAAACAACTCTGAGCCGCCTACCATTTGCTCGAAGTGGGACATAGGCACGATCTTGCTTTTGGAGATGCCATGCATATCGGAAAAACTCGCTAATGCGTATTTAACGCCCTGTTTCAGCAGATCTGTCTTGACTGACTGTATGCTGGGTGTAGTAAGTATGGCTTCTGTGGTTTTCATATTTTGCGCTTTCTCAAGTGAGTTTAATTTCACGGCGCCAGTTGCAATCACTATGGCTGTCCGTGCATCCAATCATCGAGAGATGGCGTGCTGGTTTGGGCGCACCCGAAAATGACAATAAGCCATTCCCTCAGCGTATTTAATGCAAACCTTTTCATATGAGTATCTTCATCAGAGTTGATGACCCGGTTTTATTCCACATTGTCCGCAACATTCACAAACCGGATCATGTTGGGTTTCACTACATCTTCTTCGCTAGGCTCTTTGGCAGGCGGGTGTATAAGCGCCTCTAAACGTGCCTTGGTGGCCAGAAACTCAGGGCTGACAAACTGTTCGGCGCTACGTGGACGCGGCACGGGCACTTCGATAAGCTCCTGCACTTCGCCCGGATGCGCCTTCAGCACCAGGATGCGATCAGCCAGGAAAATCGCTTCATCCAGATCATGCGTGATGAATAAAATCGTAATATCGATGTTGCGCCATATTTCCAGCAAATGCGCCTGCATCTTGCAGCGGGATTGCGCATCCAGTGCGCCGAAAGGCTCATCCATCAGCAGGATGCGCGGCTGGTTCACCAGCGCACGTGCAATCGCCACGCGTTGCTTCATGCCGCCGGATAGCTCATGCGGATAAGCGTTGGCAAATTTCTCCAACCCTACCAGCTCCAGCCACAAATCGGCTTCCAATGCTGCCTCAGACTTGTTGACGCCATTCATCTCCAACCCAAACATGACGTTCTGCTTGACCGAACGCCAGGGGAATAACGTGTACCCCTGGAATACCATGCCACGATCCCGGCCGGGGCCGTTGACGGGCTTGTTGTCCAGCAATACATCGCCAGAGGTATGCGGCTCCAGGCCTGCAAGGATGCGGATCAAGGTGGACTTGCCGCAACCGGAAGGGCCAATCACGCACACAAACTCGCGTCGGTGTGTTTTGAAGTTCACGTTCTTGAGCGCCACTGTCTCGCCTTTAGCGGTGGTATAGACCTTATTCAGGTCCTTGACTTCCAGTATCACTTCACGTGATTTAAGACGATCAAAGCGCTCCTTAACCGCGTCTGACTGGTCCAGGTAGCTGGGTAGGTTAATGGCTTCATTCATACGCGTTCCTTAGTCCTATATTCCATGGTTCATTCAGTAGTTTTATCTATTACCAGCTTATTGCTTGTTGGCAGGCTTATCCCAAGGGAAAAAGCGCTTGCCCAGCCAGGCCAGTATCAGATCGCTACCCAAGCCAATTAAACCAATGATAAAAATCGCAGCATACACATTTTCAAAATGCTGGTAGCGCGCCTGTTGCGTGATGAACCAGGTAATGCCGGATGAAGTACCGATCAGCTCTGCCACGATCAGGTAAGTCCAGGCCCAGCCCAGCAGGATGCGCTGGTCGCGATACAACTCCGGCAATATGCCCGGAATCACCACATGCTTGAGCAGTTTGATCTTGTTAGTACCCAGCGTTAATGCGGCTTCCAGTAATGAGTAATCCAGTTTGCGGGTAGTATTGGCAATAATGAGTATCTGCTGAAATAAGGTACCGATTACGATGACTGCAATCTTGGGGCCGTCATAGATACCCAGAATCGCCACGGCCAGCGCCCCAAACGCCGGCGCCGGCAGGTAGCGGAAAAATTCGATAAAGGGCTCGTTAAGGCGAGAGACCGCAGTGTAAGTCCCGCACAGGATGCCCAATGGCACGCCTATCAACGAGGAGATAAAAAACCCCCAGAAGATAATCTGGATACTGTGCCACAGGCTCTCGTGCAGCCATTGTCCATCGCGCTGTTCTGGCGCGGTGGTAAAGGCGGTATATAAAGCCATGGCTACCTTGTGTGGTGGCGGCAGGTAGATTGGATTGGCAGGCAAGCCCTCAGGCGTGGCTTTACCGGCAGCCTGCATATTGGCAAGTTCTTCGGCAAACACCGCCTTATCGACCAGCATGTCCATCTGGAAGTAATCCACATCGCCCGGATTACTCACCATCACCATGGGGTGCCAGATAAACGGCACATAACTCACCGCACACCAGATCAACAAAGGCAGCAGGAATGAGCCCACCCCCAACAACGTTCGCTTGCGCGGCGACAGCTCCCTGCGCACCACAAACCATGATGAAACACTCATCCCCTGCCCTTTCCAAAACCCACTTGTTGATTAAACTTTTTGCTTACTTGCTATTAACCAGTGAAGGATCTATTGCCTTGCCTAGATCCATGGGTTTTTTGTACACGCCGTATTTGACGTTGAAGTCATCGGCAATCTTGGATGAGCCATAAAGGGATTTGAAGCCATCAGCTTTCACCATGATCTTCTTGCCGTCGTCCAGACTCAACAGCTTGGTCCCTTTGAGTAATGGTAAATAAGCTTCAGGTTTGAGACCGACGCGTGCGGACATGATTTTGACGGCATCGGGCTGGGTTTTCGGGTCATTGATATACGTCACAACCTTGTCCCATACCTTGACCACTTTTTGCCAATCGGCCTTGCGGCTGGATAAACTGGATGGGCTGACAGTAAGCACGTCATAGATCAAACCCGGTTCATCCGCAGAGGTATAGATAGGTTTTGAGCCAGGCACGCGACTCATGGCTTCGCCAGAATTAGGTTGCCAAGCACCGATGGCTGCCAAGTCGCCGGATGCGAGCGCTTGTGCAGTCTCATTGGTCTTGGTGTTGACGATAGTGAGATCAGCTTCTTTCAGGCCGGCTTTTTCCAGGCCGTTCAGCAAAAGCAGATGTTCAACCAGCCCGACTTCCAGGCCCACTTTTTTACCCTTCAGGTCTTTCAGGCTCTTGATACCTGGCTTGCCGACGATCATGTCATTGCCGTTGGAGTAATCGGTCACGATGATCATCACGTTCTTGGCACCGCCAGAACCGGTCACCAGTGCATCACCGTTAGTCACGGTAACGGCATCTATCTTGCCTGCGGCGAATGCATCCATGGAGGCTGAATAATCAAACCAGTCGAATTTGACATCGACACCAGCCTCCTTGAACCAGCCCTTTTCAATCGCTACTTGCCAGGCAACCCAGCCCGGCCAATCGCTATAGCCGATCTTCAATGGAGGTGCCGCCTCAGAAAGGGCAGAAAAAAACAAGGTGGCAGTGAGTGCAGTGCCGACTGAGAGTCGTTTGAGGAAACTTGAACTGATTGCGTGCATGTTGGGCTCCTAGGTTGGTAAAAAGTCGAGAAGGCGGCATTTTAAAAACGCGTCCTCCCGGGCTTTTATCCCTCCGTGTAGCCAACTGCTGATGGCCGACAACTCTCGGACCAGACACCTCTAATATTCAGGAGGCCGGAACCCTAGTCATCTTTTCGATACTAATCGCGGCCGCATTTCAATATGAATCTAGCCGCTTTCTCGCTTGTTAAAGCAATAGCAAACACTATGCCACAATCCGAATAAGTATTTATCTACTTTTTAATCATCAAGTTAAAAAATTTAAGTTTCCCGCACCGGTTTATTGCCATGTCGGTCGCACCAAGAAAGTGCCTGAAACTGCAGATTTGCACTATTGGCTGGCATGGCCCATGTCCGCATAAATACATTTGTACAAATTATATTTGCATAAATCAATAAAGAAGGTCCATAATCAAAGTCGTATGCTCAACACAAGGTGTTACTCAATGTCGCCTAACCGGCTCGACGATACTCAGCAGGATGGCCCGGAAACATTACAGAGCTCGCAACACGCCCTTTATGTTTCATCCGCACTCAAGCACTTCCGGGTGGTTTTCAGCTCGGTGAAAAGGCACTTCCGGCGTATTGAGTCCCAATGCGGGGTGAGTGGTTCGCAACTATGGGTGTTATGGGAACTGCACATTACTCCCGGGCTTAAGGTGACCGAACTGGCGCAGAAGCTGTCCATCCACCAGTCTACTGCCAGCAATTTGATTGAAAAGCTGATGAAGAAAGACCTGATCATCAAGCAACGCCAAGAGCATGACCAGCGAGTTGTTAAGCTCTATCTATCTCCGCAAGGCCAGGAAGTGGTAGCGAAGGCGCCCAGTTCACCGCGTGGAGTGCTGACGGATGCACTTGACCGCTTGCCAAATAAAGACCTGGTCAGCCTGCACCAGAGTCTGGAAATGCTGACATCGCAAATCAAGCTCAAGGATGAGCACGATGCTCTGGAATTTTTAGAGGAAGTTTAAGCGCTACCTAAATATAACGTTTATTTCCGGTAGCGTCAGAACCGGGCTGTAGCCCGCAACTTAAGCCGCCAGGCTAGTCTGACGACAACACGTAGAGGAAATAATATTGGTATTTAGAGAACCCAATTTTCACAAAGGCCTAGATAGCTCAGTCGCCATCTTTGGCGAAGTGCTGGCCGATGTCTTTCCTGACGGCAGCGTACTGGGCGGTGCCCCGTTCAATGTGGCACGTCACTTGCGAGCATTCGGGCTGAACCCTACCCTCATCACCAGAACCGGCAATGACGCACTCAAGGACGAGTTGCTTGCCGAAATGGCGAGACTGGATATGGACACCTCAGGGGTGCAGTGCGATCCGGTCTACCCGACGGGGCAGGTGAAAGTGCACATCGAAAATGGCGAGCACCTGTTCGAAATCCTGCCTGACCAGGCCTACGACTACATACACCCGGGCATCACCCATATGGTCACCATGGCGATCAAGCCGGATATTGTCTACTACGGCACGCTGGCACAAAGAAATATAGGTTCGCGCCTGGCGCTGGACAATTTTCTCAATGACGGCAAAAGCCCGAGATTCCTGGATATCAACCTGCGCCCACCGTGGTATGACAAACACACCATAAGACGCTCATTGCTACGCGCCGATATTGTCAAAATGAATGAACAGGAGCTGGTGATACTAACCGGTCTGCTGCGCTTACCCGGCAAGACACCACAAGAGCAGGTAACTGCACTGATCAATCGCTTCAACCTGAACTGTGTGCTGGTTACCTGCGGCATCCATGGCGCATGGCTAGTCAATAATAAGGAGGAAATGTTTATGGCACCTGGACACCCGCTAGGTAACAAACTGGCAGACACCGTGGGGGCCGGCGATGGTTTCGCCGCCATCTACATGCTGGGTACCGTACTCAATTGGCCCACTGAAACCACCTTGGCGCGCGCCAATGAATTTGCCGCAGCCTTATGCGGCATACGCGGGGCAGCCCCCATGTCCAGAGACTTCTATACACCTTTCAAACTGGAGTGGGATGGATGAATACTAACCCTGAAACAAAAGTAGACTCCCTCTACATCCTGATGATCAGCGTGCACGGGTTGATCCGCGGTCACGAGCTGGAGCTGGGACGCGATGCGGATACCGGCGGACAAATTACCTACGTAGTCGAACTTGCCAAAACACTGGCGAATCACCCCGAAGTTGAAAAAGTCGACCTGCTCACCAGGCTGATTGAAGACCCTGCCGTTTCACCTGATTATGCAAAAGCGCAAGAAGATTTGGGCAAAGGCGCGCGTATTGTGCGCCTGGCATGCGGCCCCAAGCGCTATATCCGCAAAGAAATGTTGTGGCCGCACCTGGACCAGATGGTAGATAAGTGCCTGCATTTCCTGCGCCAGCAAGGCCGCCTGCCGGACATCATACACAGCCATTACGCCGATGCCGGCTATGTGGGTCAGCAACTATCCCTGCTTCTGGGAATCCCGCAGATACACACCGGCCATTCGCTGGGTCGTGCAAAACGTGATCGCCTGCTGGCCAGCGGACGTAAACAGCAGGCCATCGAGCGCCAGTTTAACTTTGAGCGCCGTATTGCAGTAGAAGAAGACGTACTGGAGCATGCTTCGCTTATTGTCACCAGCACGCGTCAGGAAATATCCGAGCAGTACGGCATGTACCATAATTTCGACAATCAACACTTTATGGTCATCCCCCCCGGCACGGATACTTCGAGATTCTCCCCGCCCGGCCGCAAAAAACCAGTGTCAGAAGCCCAGGAAATGGTAGACCGGTTTTTATCAGAACCTGATAAGCCATTGATACTCACTATTTGCCGGCCTGAGCTAAGGAAAAACCTTAAGGGCCTGGTAACCGCTTACGGCAATGATGCCAAGTTGCAGGCAACGGCCAATCTGCTAATCGTGGCGGGAACGCGTGAAGATATCCGCGAAATGGAAGAGTCGCAGCAAAAAGTCATGACCGGGCTTTTGCTGGATATTGACCACTATGACCTGTGGGGCAAGGTGTCTATCCCCAAACACATCAGCCAGGATCATATTCCGGAGCTGTACAAATTAACCGCACGCCGCTACGGGGTCTTCATCAACGCTGCATTGACAGAACCATTCGGGCTGACTCTGATTGAAGCAGCGGCAAGCGGCCTGCCCTTCGTGGCACCGGATGATGGCGGACCGCGAGATATCCTCGGTAATTGCCGCAATGGCATACTCGCCAATACGCTGGATAGCACGGAGATCGCCATTGCCCTGCATGAGGTATTGGCAGACAGGAAACGCTGGCGACAATGGGCGAGCAATGGGCTGGCTGGCGTCAGGCGTCATTACAACTGGAAAGCCCATGTCACCAAATACATGAAAGAAGTCAGGAATGTATTACGCCGCAATCGCAAACAACTGAGGCGGCAGCAGGCCATGGCATTGAGCGTAGGCAAGTCTCCCATGCCGCTGGTCAAGCTGGCCCTGATCAGCGACATTGACAACACCCTCATCGGCGACCGCGATGCCACCAGGGAGCTGATGGCGTGGCTGCAATCCCGCAGCGGAACATTGGCGTTTGGTGTCGCCACCGGGCGCACACTGGAAAGTGCGGTAAGCATACTTAAGACCTGGCGCGTGCCTATGCCCGATGTATTGATTACTTCGGTAGGCAGCGAAATCAACTATGGTGCCAAGCTGGTGCCGGACAAAGGCTGGGCGCGGCATATCCGCCACCTGTGGCGCAGGGATGCACTGGCAAACGCCTTGGTTGGCATGTCGGGGCTGACGCTGCAAACGCCGGAGAACCAGCGCGAATTCAAACTGAGTTATATCGTTACGCCAGGCCAGATGCCGCCGCTACAGGATATCTATCAGCACCTGCGCAAACAGAATCTGCATGCACAACTCATCTACTCACATGACGAGTTTCTGGATGTGCTGCCAGTACGCGCCTCCAAAGGTCATGCCATACGCTACCTGGCCTATAAGTGGGATCTTCCGCTTAAAAAATTCCTGGTGGCAGGCGACTCCGGCAACGACTATGAAATGCTCATAGGCGACACACTGGCTGTGGTGGTAGGCAACCACAGCCCCGAACTGGAGCGGTTACGTGACCAGGAACAGGTCTATTTTGCCCGCGGCCACTATGCGGCGGGCATCATGGAAGGCCTTGAGCACTATGGCTTCGGCGCAACACCACAACCCTTACCAGTAAAGCGAGTAACCGAATATGTATGAACAGGTTTCACACTCCCTACTCAATGACATCCTGATTGGGTTAGAGCCGAAAATCAAGGATGAAAACCTGCAGCATTTCAATATCCGTCTTGGGGCTAATTTCTACGCCATCCACTCGCTGTTCAGCCTGCTCTATGGCGACCGGCCTGATTTCAAACAACAGATGCACAAGCTGGTTGAGACCATGACCCTGCAGTACATCCAGCGTTCGGCAGACCTCAAGAAGCTGGATCTGGCGCGAGAAAAAGACCATAACTGGTTTTTAAGCCAGAAATGGGTAGGCTTCGCGCTGTATTGCCAGGAGTTTGCCGGCGACCTCGAAGGCTTGCAGTCAAGGCTGGGTTATCTGCAAGATCTGGGCGTTAATATGTTGCACATCATGCCTATCCTTGATTGCCCCAAGGGCAAGAGCGATGGCGGTTATGCGGTGCGTGATTTCCGCAAGATATACGAAAAGATAGGCTCGCTGGAAACACTGGCCGCACTGTCGGACAACCTCAAGAAACGCGACATTCTGCTCACCCTTGATGTGGTGGTCAACCACACCTCCAATGAGCACGAATGGGCACAGAAAGCACGCCTGGGGGACTCTAAGTACCAGGATTATTACTTTGTCTTCGATGACAGGGAAATTCCCGATATGTATGAAGAATCCATGCCCGAGGTGTTCCCGGAAAATGCGCCTGGCAACTTCACCTGGGATGTCGAGATGAACAAGTGGGTGATGACCGTATTCAATGATTACCAGTGGGATCTCAACTACAAGAACCCCGAGGTATTCATTGAGATGCTGGATATCTTGCTGTTCTGGGCCAATCGCGGCGCAGATATCCTGCGTCTGGATGCCGTGGCCTTTCTATGGAAAAAAATAGGCAGCAACTGCCAGAATGAGCGTGAAGCCCACCTGATACTACAGTTGATGAAAGATTGCTGCCAGGTCACAGCGCCCGGCGTGCTATTCATCGCAGAGGCCATCGTCGCGCCTATTGAGATCATCAAGTACTTTGGCGAAGATGCTATCAATGCCAAGGAATGCGAAATGGCCTATAACGCCACCCTCATGGCTTTACTGTGGGAAGCGGTCGCCACCAAGAAAACTACGTTGCTCAACAAGGGCATCCAAAGCATCCCCAATAAGCTGGAGCGCGCCACCTGGATCAACTATATTCGCTGCCATGACGATATCGGCCTTGGCTTTGATGACAATGACATCCGTCTGGCCGGTTATGAACCCCAGCAGCACCGCCATTTCCTGATTGACTACTTTACCGGTAACCGTAGCGATTCAGATGCAACCGGCATGGCCTTTGGCCTCAATGGCAAGACTGGTGATGCGCGTATTGCGGGGTCACTGGCTTCACTGGCTGGGCTGGAGAAAGCGCTCAACAACAATGACCTGGAAGCCATAGATACAAGCATCAAGACCATCCTGCTCCTGCATAACGTCATTATGGCATTTGGTGGAAT
>Ga0208754_100179_pt1 | contig 27697 bp, 17 predicted proteins | sample LakWasMet55_HOW8_2_FD_183889 | JGI IMG/M metagenome (GOLD analysis project Ga0208754, IMG submission 183889) | Freshwater sediment methanotrophic microbial communities from Lake Washington under simulated oxygen tension - Sediment Metagenome... | ecosystem: Environmental > Aquatic > Freshwater >... | reverse complement strand
GTAACGATTCCTATCGATTTAAACAGCGGAAAAAGGCAGTAGAAAACCAATAACCCTATATTTAAACTGGAAACTTTTCGACGATCTTTCCTGGAAAATTTTGGAAACTTTTCAAAGCCGTTTGACAGTCGGCATAGCGTTCCGGCATGAAGCTGTGAATTGGAATGACTTTTTTAGGTGCTAATGCTTCGACAAAGACTTTCAAATCAACAGGGCTGGCATGACCTGACGTGTGTATGCTTTGCTTGGGGATGTTGTGACGCGCCAACCAATCTTGTAGTTGGGCGTATGTGCCATTTTCCCAATAGCCTTCCCATTGCGAATAAATATAGCCCGCTCCTGTTTGGCAGTTGGCGTTTTCAAGATCACGGCAGTGCAATGGCCTGAACAAAATCGTTGATTGCTTTGGCGATTCCTGTAGCGATTCAATAAAAATCCGGTTTTTCGAGTGTTTTTTCAACAAATCAAACCAAGCATTTTTCTTGATTTGAATACGTTGTGATTGGGGGATAAAAGGCAATATCGGGCCAGTCTGATTGTGGAATATTCTGGTTTCCTGTGGCTTCCAATATGGCTGCGGCATAAAGGTCAATCACCAGTTTACGGCCTGTTTTTTTGCTAGCCCGCAAAATTGAAACAATGCGGTCAATATTCTGTGCTGAGGTGTGGATTAAGGCGATGCCCTCAGTAGCGGAAAACACCTGGACAAGCTGTTCTTCTATTTCACTTTCGCTAGCGAAACGTTGGTCAGTGTTAAGCCTACTCAGAGAAGAACCTTCCACTAACAAGGCATCAATATTTTGTGGTGAGTTTTCAACCAGTCGATCAAACAGTGCTGATTTTCTTCCATGAGCACGAAAATCACCGCTATAGAAAAGCCGTTTACCGCCTGCTTCAATTAACAAAGCATAGGCATCATAAGCGGAATGATCCACTAAAAAAGGGGTTATTTTGAAAGGGCCTATTGCAAATGCCTGATGCGATTGGTAATCCCAGCCAGATGCCGGAATTGGTAAGTTTCCAGGAAGGAAAGGCGCAGCCGCTGCCAATATACGGCGGGCATACACCCATACCAATCGGTATGTTGGGGGAGATATGGGCGAGTAGCCCAAAATGATCGAGATGCGGATGGGAAATCAAAATTCCCAGTAATGATGGGTCATTGCCATCCAGTGCTTGAATGGCAGGAAGATAGCGACTGTCATTGCTTTCGGCATCTAAGGGCAAGCCAAGATCAATTAAAAGCCGCTGGCCTTGATATTCAATTTCAACACAACTACCGCCGATTTGTTTGCTGCCTCGATGGATACATATACGCATTCGTTGTCCTTTTTTTGTGTAGGTGGACTATATATTCACTTGAGGGGCGTTTTTGTTTAGCAATTTTTAAATTTATTTCAAAAATGGGCGGTACATCACAAAAAATTAAAGCAACAAGCTGCGGTAAGTGGCGTTTTTGATTAAATCAAATGCCAACGTAATATCAAGTGGTTCATCTTGCGGTTTTAATGCCTGTAGCGTTTCAATAATATGGCATTGTTGTTCAGGAAAAATCCGTAAAGAATTAATCACTCCTGTGTAGATAATTTCATCAACAGTGTTTTCGGTCGCAGCTAAAAGCCGCTCCCACAAAAGTACTATTTATGACCGGCGACCACATTTCCCACCTCAGCATCAAAAAGAAGGATGACTCAAAACCCATTCACGCAAAACAGCATTTATGCGTGTTTGCCAACCTTCTCCTGTCGCTTTAAAAGCTGCAACAACATCGGAGTCTAGGCGCATAAAATCGTTGGTGTTAGACATTGAGGTTTGACCGCGTCTAATTAAAACCCCGTTTTTATATTCATCGGCTTGTTCAAAAAACGCATCGGTTAATTCGGGGGCGTCCTCTTCATCAATCCAATCGGTTTTGATAATGTGCTTGTTCTCGTTCATTACATTTCCTCATCGAAATAATGCGGCGATTTGCACCGCGTGGTGTCCAAACGACCGCAACCATGCGCCCATTCAACTTACCTACAGTGATAAAGCGCGGTTCAGCGTAATCTTGTCGTTCATCTTTTAAAGTGAATTGATGCCCTGCAAAAACTTTTGCAGCATCGGCAAAATCAATTCCGCGTTCAGCCAGGGTTTTATCACGTTTAGCTGAGTCAAATTCAATCAGCATAATGCCACACCAATGAATCAAAGGCTTGTGTACAGACAGTTTGATCCATTTCCAATAACAACGTTTTCACCGGTTTTATACTCTACAATCATAGTGATATGGTACTTCAATAACCCCCAACAATCACCACCCGACTCCTTTCCCCGCCCAGTTTCTCCACCACCACCTTGGCCCCGATCCGCTCGACCAAAATCGGCACACGCGAGATCACGCCGACTACAGCGGGACGGGATTTGTTATCCCGTCCCTGACGTTTCCTGACACGGATAAGCAATAGAAACGTTACACAGAGGAACAGGTAACAAACCCGTTCCGGTTCGTGAAATGCTGTCTCGTAAAGGTATCTAATGGCATGTACCGTTTCATCTCTCTTTGTCATTTGTGTGTTTTCTTGTTGTTGAGTAGCTTAAATCAACGGAAAAATAAACTACCATCCGATAATAGCGATGTAAGCAAGCGCATCTACACGAACGATACACTTTGTAGCCCTATGAATTAGCCGCCTGCCTCAGCACCTCAACCGCCCATTGATTCAAACTTTTACCGGACGCGATAGCGGCTCGAGTAACAGCAGCATGGTCTTCAGGAGGAATACGCAAAACAAACTTCCCGGAATACGCTTTAAACGGTTCTACCCCATCTTCCTGGCAGGCATTCATAAACACTTTAAGCGAAATCGCTCCTTCGCGCCTTAAGCCTTCGGCATCGGCGGCATAAAAATCCGCACCACCGTTAAGCCCGATAAATTCGCCGCGAAACAGATCGATATCCGAATCATAAGTAATTACGGCCTTAACGCCGTTAATGGTCATTTGATTAATCATGGTTTTACCCCATTGTCATTGAGCCAGTCGCGCAAACTGGCGACTGCGCCTTTATCTGTCATCGGTGAAGGATGCGGTCTATGAAAGACTCGCCGTTCATCGAAGAGCCGGATTAACACCCGCGAACCCTCGCGCTCTTCAATACGTGCGCCCAGGTCCAGCAATAAGGCCTCTACTTCAGACCAGCGCACATTAGCTGAAACCGGCCTGGAAAAAATCAGCTCCAGGGTTTTGAGGTGTTTTCGTTTCATGATTAAATAGTATCGTATTTTAGTATCATAGTTAAATATTTTATGATAACTATCGATCAATACCCCCCAACAATCACCACCCGACTCCTTCCCCCGCCCAGCTTCTCCACCACCACCTTGGCCCCGATCCGCTCGACCAAAATCGGCACATGCGAAATGACGCCGACTTTCCTGCCCAGGGCTTGCAATGTGTCCAGGCTGGCGATGGCGATGTCCAGCGTTTCGGGGTCCAGGCTGCCGAAGCCTTCGTCGATGAACAGCGATTCGACCTGGGTTTTGTTTGAGGACAGCGAGGCTAGGCCTAAGGCCAGTGCCAAAGACACCAGGAAACTTTCGCCGCCGGATAGACTGTGTACACTGCGCACGTCATCGGCCATGTCGCGGTCGATGATTTGCAGTTCCAGGTCGCTGCCGGGTACGCGTTGCAGGGCGTAGCGTTTGGCGAAGTCTTCCAGGTGCTGGTTGCTGTGCGCGAGCAAGGCTTCCAGGGTCAGGCTTTGCGCGAAGGTGCGGAATTTGACGCCGTTTCTGGAGCCGATCAGTTCATTCAGGCTTTCCCATTGTTCCCAGCGGCTGATTTGCTGTTCCCGTTCGGCTGCTAGCTGTTGTCCGGCGACGATTTTTTTGTCATCTTCGCGTAGCAGGATGATTTGTTCCTCTTTCTGGCTATGTACGCTTTGCCGTTGTTGTTGCAATTCCTGCAATAATTGGTTGGCGGCTTCTTCCGATGTATCAACGGCCTGGCTTTCGTGCTTAACGCGGTCATCGGTTTTCACTTTTACCAGGGCGGCTGATTCCTGCAAGCTGCGCTGTAGTGCCGCCATTGCGGTTTTTTGTTCGTCCAGCCAAAGTAGATCTTTTGCCAGCAAGTCGCTGAGCTGTTCCAGACTTATCGTCTGTTCTACCAAAGACTCGTTCAGCCTATTTTCGGCTTTTTGCAGGTTGCCGTAACGCCTTGCAGTTTCGGTTTGCCAATGCTGTTGCTGTTGACGGTGGCTTGCCAGTCCGGTTTCTGCCTGTTTAACGCTGTCGGCGGCTTGTTGCTGGTCGGCTCTGGCGATTTGCAGGTTTTGCTGGATGCTACGCTCATAGCTGTCTGCGCCTATATCGGCAATGGGCAATACGGCGGCACGTTCGCGGGTCAGTTGTTGCAATGTATCGGTTTGGGATTTTAAAGCGTCCTGTTTAAGCTGGTATTGCTGCCGACATTGTTGAAGCCTCTGTCCGGCAAGTTTTTCCTCCTGGCTGGTGTTTGCCAGGGCGAGTGTGGCGGTTTCGATTTGCTGTCCGGTGCTTTGGAAATGTTGCACTTTTGCGGCGCAATCCCGTTTGAAAGCGGTTACAGAAGCTTCTGACTGCTGTTGCCAGTTGTCCAGTTCCCGGAACGGTATCGCCAGGGCTTCACTTATCTGGGCTAATTGGCTTGCCAGTTCCGTCAGCGCCGCGTCCAGGCGCTCCAGCTCGGCTTTATTTTTGGTATGTTGTTTATCCCGCGTGGCAAGTTGTTCTGCCAATTTTTCGTTGTTTTGCTTGGCGGCATCGAATGATGCTTGCGCGGCTTTCAGTTGTTTTTGCAATGTCAGAGCAGCCTGTTCCTGCTGTTTTATCACTGCCAACGCGGTGTTGATTTGCCCTGCTTGACTGTCAAGGGCAGGCAAAAGTTGGGGGTCGGTGACGACAAGTTCAGGTTTATCGACTAAAGCTAAGGCCGTCCAGTTGTCACCGCATTGCGCCAGTTCAGATTGTGCCTTGTCCAGTTTGTCGGTAAGTGCACTTTTTTGCTCCTGCCCTTGGCTGAGGCTTTTGTTTAATTCGGCAATAGTTCTAATAAACTTTTCATGTTGCTGTTCGAGTTCAGCGACCCGCGCTGACTGGGCGGCTGCATGTTCGTTGCCAATATTCAGCCGGTCTTGCCAGGGATGTTCCAGTGCGCCGCAAACCGGGCAAGGCTGGTCTTTCTGCAACAAGGCGCGGAATTGTCCGGCACTTTTATGGGTGGTTGCCTGTATCAGTTCCAGGGCTTTTTTGGCTTCTCCTAATGCGACCTGATTGACTGTTTGCTGCTGGGTTAAGGTTTGCAATTGCAGCGTGTCGTCAGCAAGCGCCTGGTTGGCAGCTGCCAGTTTGTCCGTATCCTGCCGGATGCTTTGTTGCAAATCCTGGGCAGTATTCGCCAGACTCAAAGCCTGGATGATTTCTACGCGCCGGTTATCCAGCGTATTTTTTGTACTCAGCACCTCCTCAAGCAAGTGTTGGCTCTCTTCGGTTTTGAGTTGTGCCAAGTCTTGCTGATACTGCGCCAATTGCTGGCCGTTGCTGTCAATTGCCTGTTTTAATGCCGCCAGTTGGGGTTCTTCGTGGGCAATGCTTTGCTTTAATTGCTTGGCTGTATATTCAGTATCGGTTTTGCGGATATGCAAGCTTTGGTAGCGATCCAGTTCCGCTTCCCAGCGGCTCCATTCGGCAGCAATGGGCTTGATGGCCTGGTTTTGTGCCAGCCATGCGTTCAGTTGTTGTAATGTGGCGGTTTGTTCATCGTGCCGGGTTAATAAAGCCTGATGCGCTTGTTCGGCAATATTCAAGGCATCATTGAGCTCCATAGCTTCGCTGTTTAAGGTGCCGGCTGCTTGCCGAACTACGTCAATACGGGTGTCCAGGGCACGGGCGGCAATTAACAAGGGTTGTGCGTTTTGCTGTTGCTGTTCGGCTTGCGCCAGACTTAGAGCGCAAGCATCTAACTGTATTCTGGCGTTTTGTAGCTGTATGTCGGCGGCGACTTGTTGCTCTATGCTGGTTTGCAGTTGCCGGGCTGCGTCCCGGTGTTCGGCGGTCGCACTTTGGTATTGATTTAACAGCGGTTTTAACGGTTGTGCGGCTTCAACTTTCTGGATCAACTGGCGCTCGGTTTCTGCGGCATCCCAGGCTTGTCGGCTGTTATTCAGGTCTGCCTGCGCCAGCCGTTCGGCTTCCTGGCGTTTTTTTAGTTCGATATACCAGGCTATAATTTTTTGCTTGTCTTCAATGTCTTTATCCAGGCCGCGTAATTGGCTGATAAGCTGGTCGCGCTGTTGTTCCAATGCGCGGCGCTCATCTTCAGCCAGCGGGATTTGTCCCTGCATTCGGCTGGTAATTTGATCAAGTATGTCTTTTTCCTGCCTGGCGCGTTCGAAGGCGGCGATGGACAGTTCGGAATAAATATCGGTACCGGTGATGCGCTCCAGCAAACTGGAGCGCTCGTCTTTTTTGGCTTTCAAAAATGCGGCAAAATCGCCTTGCGCCAATAACACCGAGCGACGGAATTGTTCAAAGTTAAGGTCAATCAAGTCGCTGATCGCTTCCAATGTACTTTTTTTGCCCTGACCGATGCGCTGGCCACTGGCGATATTAGTGAGCGTGACTTCCTGCGCCTGCAAACGCCCATCCGCCCTGCCCCGCGCTTTGCTGACTTCCCAGCGCGCCCGGTAATGGTGTTTGTCCTTAGCGACAAAATCCACTTCGGCGTAAGCATGACTGGTGCCTCGGCGTAATACCGAGCGCACGTCGTTGCTGGTCACGCGCAGGTTTTCGTCTTCATCTTTATGGCCTACCGCAAAACCGTGACCCTCCGGCAAGCGAGGAATTTTGTCATACAAGGCGAGGCACAAGGCATCCAGTATCGTGCTTTTGCCTGCGCCTGTTTGCCCGGTGATAGCAAACAAACCAGCGTTTTCCAACGCGCCTGCATTCAGCGTAATCTCGAACGGTTCGGCCAGGCTGGCGAGATTTTTGCCCCGGATCGCTAAAATTCGCATTATCCGGCTCCTTGCAGATTTTCCAGCAATTCATTAAACAAGACATCCAGCTCCTCTGGCGATGGTCGGTCATATTTGTTTTGATAACAGCGCTGGAAAACATCCAGCGGCTGTAATTCTTCGAGGCGTTCTTCGCTACGGACATCGGCGAGGCTTTTGTCGCTGCCCAGATAAGCCGTGGATATTTTCAACAAGCGTAACGGCAGATTGGCGATAACAGCTTCAACCTGCTGGCGTAACCCAGGCTCCGGTTTTTCAAGACGGATTCTTAGTTCGACGAGCGGATGTTGTTCGGTGGGCAAGTCATTATCAAGGTTCAGGTTTTCCAGTTGCACAAGCACCTCGGACAATGCGGCGAAATCCCTGCCGTTGGGGATTCTTAACAGTTCAACACTGCGGGGGATTTTGATGCTGTTAATTGCAATGGGCTGGTCTGTCGTAATATCCACCTGAACCACCTGATGCGGATAATCGGTTTCATCAAATGACAGCGGAATCGGCGAACCGCTGTAACGAATATGCTCATGCGCACCGACTTTCTGCGGCAAATGCAAATGCCCCAAAGCCACATAAGCAATATCGTCAGGAAACAGTTCAACTGGCAACGCATGTTGGTTGCCGCCGAGTATCTTGCGTTCGCTCAGCTCCGATAGCGCGCCGTTTACCATGTAACAATGCCCGGTCAGGATCAGGCTTTCGCCATTGCCCGCTTTTTGTTGCAGTTGCGCGAACAACTCGGCATACAGGGTTCTCACGCCCGAAATTAACGGATCGCCGTCTTCATCGTTACCCGGCAAATCGGCGTTGCGCAAAAACGGCATCGCCCCGCACCATGCTGTTATCTCGCCTGCGGCATTGGTCAACGGAACCAGCAAGCGTTCCCAGGCAACGGTGTCCTGTTCGCCCTGCGCCAGACCACCTACCACGGTAACGCCGAGCGCATTCAGAATGGGCGATGGCGCATCCAGTCGCGAGGCAGAATCATGATTGCCCCCGATTAAGACAATATTGAGATTCGGCAGCCGGGTTTTCGCTTTGACCAGAAAATCGTAAAGCTGGGATTGCGCTGCCGAGGAAGGATTGGCCGAATCGAAAATATCGCCTGCAACAATCAACGCGTCGGCTTGTTTGCTGTATAACTCGCTTATTAGCCAGTCGAGAAAACGCTGATGTTCCAGTTGCCGCGAAACGCCATGTAAATGATGTCCCAGATGCCAGTCTGCCGTGTGAAATAACCTTAACATTGCCTGCCTTTTTCAATGAGTTTGTCGGCAAGCAATATAACGTGGATTGAACTGTTTGTATCAACAACAAGCTGATAATCGCGATTATAAATCAGTAAATTTTATGTGCCGCTGTTACCAGGCGGCAATCAATAAGACGAAATGACGAACTGTTGGCTTCAGTGTCATAATAGCCGACAACAGTACCCCCCCAGCTTACGAAAGCATAATCGCCCCTTCAAACTTGGCACTTGCCTGCGAAGGGCTTATTAACCGAATACACAAAACCGAACATGGCAGACTTGAATAACGGCAAACTTTATATTATTTCTGCGCCATCGGGCGCGGGCAAAACCAGTCTGGTTAAACAGCTGATTGCTGGTTTGGATGGCGTAACGGTATCGATCTCGCATACCACACGGCAGATGCGTCCCGGCGAGGTGCATGGCAAGGACTATTATTTTGTTTCAGTAGCAGAATTTAAAGCCATGCTGGAAAGACAGGCGTTTCTTGAGCATGCGCAGGTTTTTGACAATTTTTACGGAACTGCGCAGCAAACGGTAGCAGACAATCTGCGTCAGGGGCTTGATGTGATTCTGGAAATCGACTGGCAAGGTGCTCAGCAAATAAAAAAATGCCTGCCTGACAGCCTGTCAATTTTTATTTTGCCGCCGTCAACTGCGGTGCTTGAGCAACGCCTGCGCAACCGCGGACAGGATGATGACAGTGTGATCCAGCGCCGTATGCGTGATGCAGTTACGGAAATCAGTCACTATGAAGAGTTTGACTATCTGGTGGTCAATGATGTTTTTGCACAGGCGCTGGCTGAGTTGAAGAGCATCTTTCTGGCCAACCGTTTGACCAGAACAAGGCAACAGCAAAATCTCCACGCCTTGCTATCATCGCTGCTTTCGTAAGCTGAAGAAGAACTGTAGCTTCCCGCAGGAAGCTACAGCTTATCACCGTTATTTCTTTGCTTTTTTCGTATCATCTTCGTTCGACTCACTGTCACCAAAGCCCAACAATTGCACACTGAGTATCCCCAGTTTTGTATTCTTGCTGGTGGAGTCTTTATCCGGGCTCATCTCCGCCGACGCCTGCGCCACCTGGGCGACGTTTGCCGAAAGATTGCTGACACCGGTAAGACCTGCGGCAATACTGCCTACCGAAGCAACCGGTACCCCGGTACCGATACCGCCGACCTGGATATTATTGGAGCCTAATACCGATACTGCCGAGAAGGTACAGTTATTACACTCAATACCCGCTTCACCGGCATTGATATTGCCGCCTGGTGCAAACAGCGAAACGTCACCCTTGCCGCCGACATTGCCCGCAAACGCCTGGGCGCGGATACCGCTGCCGGAAGTGCCCGGTTTAATATTGGTAAACTTGCCACTGGTTTTGTAATTAACGACAACGTCATCGACAGATAACGCAGTTTTAACACCACGTCCGGCGTCAATATCACCACCGGTAGACCAGATCATAATATCACCGCCGTTTTGGGCAAACACCCGCGACTGGTTAACAGCAAAATCACCACGGACAACAGCGTTAATTGCCCCTTCTTTTTGGGCAATGATGCCAAGGTCTGACGCGCTTTTGCTTTCAAGTCCAGGGAAAGCAAAGGCAAGACCTGCATTCACCTGCCCGCCGGGTACGACAAAATTAATGTCGCCACCCTGCCTGGTTTGTATCGTACTGAAGATCAGCTTGATATCGCCTTGCCACGGGAACGCCGGATCCTCATTTTTCAAGTCGCTACCCGGGAATAAGGTATTGATTGCCGCAAAGCCCCTGTCGTTACCGAGAGTCTTATCGGCTGCCGAAGCAGAACCTGCTTCCCTGACTTCATTAAAGTAGACCGGCAATATTCCGTCATTCAATTGCTGTTGAACGTCTAAATAATCATCCGGTTTTAAAGTTTTGAACGCCTGCAAGGCATCCGCATCGGATAAACCGGGATTACCCAATCGCTGGCGCATTAAACCGGTCAATTGTTTGCTGGCTTGATTAAAGCTATCCGCAATCGAGAAATGTTGCAGGTATTTGTCAACCAGTGAGTCGTAGCTGGTTGACTTGGCATCACTCAAGCCGGCAATGATCTTGTCGTTGGTAACGCCCTGATAGGATAGTTGCGGATTTTTTTCATACACTGGCAAGATCAGCGCATTCAATTGCGGTTGAATAGCGGCATAATCATCCACTTTCAAAGCCTTGAACAATTTCAATGCATCCGCTTCGGATAATTCTGCATCAGCCAGGCGTTGGCGCATAAATCCGGTAATCAGCGAGCTTACGGTCGTAAAATTGTTATCAAGCGGGTAATCCGCCAAATATTTGCCGATAAATGAGGCGTAATCAGGCTGGCTGCCATTCAAACCGGTCAGCACAGTGATGTTTGCACCTTGACTCGACAGGTTCGGGTTAATCTGGTTGCCTACTGTCTGTAATCCGTTCGATGCGCCCAGGTCAAGATTGCGGCCTGTCTTAACCAGCACATCGCCGGGACCTGCCACTTCGATTTTATAATTGTCGGGTACCGGCCTTAATGTACCAATCTCGTTGAGTTCAATGTCATAACGCAGGTCACGGCCTGCTGACAGGACCGACACATCGCCCTCATTAATGTTCTGGATGGCAACCGATAAATTACGAAGATCACGCCCTGCCTGGATAATCGCTTTTTTCGACAATACCAGTTGGACCTGGTTAATATCGCCGTCCTGCGTTATCAATCTTGCCGGCTCAGTGTCGCCGCCATGTAAAGGCGGAACCGTCAATACCGATTGCCCGTTAACAAGTGCAAAGAAATCCACCGTTGTTTGCGGCGTTAGTTTATTGGGCAGCAAGTCCAGATTGACATCAAACATCTTGATACTGCCGTTGTTCTTGCTGGTGATATCCTGTTTCGCCAGTATATTCAGTTTAGTTACGGCAGAGGGGAACAGGGTAATGTCATCAAGCGATATACTGCCGCCGAAGGCCGTAGCTTGCAACGAAGCAGGGTACACTGTCGTAATAACAGCATTTTCTGTCCCGCCCAAAGCCAGGATATTGTCATCCCTGATAATCGAAGTATCGGCACCCAAATTCACATCACCCGACAATGCTTTTACGGTCAGTCCGCTGGCAGCGGTATAACTGTAAAACTTGTTCAGATTTGATAAAACCATGGCATCGGACACTGCTGTTATACTGACACCCCGATTGGCATTCAACGCCAATGTACTGTCACCCATAACCAGTTGCGGCCCGTTGACAAATTGCCTGCCGCCTTTTATTTCTCCGCCGGCCGAAATTGTACCTTCACCCTTGCCCAGGAAATAAGCGCCACCGGCAATGTCTATCCCGGCATTAACCTTTAACTCACCACCGCCGTTAATTTCCACTTCATTGGTTTGATAATTGGGGAAGCCCGTTGCCGAATTATTGCTACCGTCTGCATAAGGCTTTCCGACCTGTTTGCCTGTGGTTGGCATCATGACGGAAAGGTTACCGATATTTCCCGATGCGGAAATATCGACCTTACCACCACCAAATGAACCGATATTCTGGCGAAAACCTGCTACAGAAATACCCCAGGCCGTCGGGGTCCGACTATCTCCGGGCGCTAATTCGGTAGCATCGCCCCAGTCGCCAATACGCGGCAACCACTCGGTAATAAACTGGCTGCTGACCGCACCCTGAATATTGTTATCCGACTTAAACACCAAGTCTCCACCTGCAACCGGATACTCGGCATTGATATAATTAGTGCGCGCATATTCGGACAATGTCCCGTAAGGGTTGGTATCTGAAGGCCGACCTGCGTTATAAACGGTAGCGAGTTCATTCTTGAAGATGATGTTACCGCCGGAAGCCAGCTTAATGTCCCCGGTTCCGGTGCGCACCACAGCATCGATCACCAGGTCTTTAGCGCCTGTTTTTAAATCATCACCGGCGGCTTTAATGGTTGCAAAACTATCGGCACTGCTTAAGTCAGCGCCTGACGCCAGTTGATACGACCAGGAATTACCCGCCTGCAAGACATCGGGTTGGAAGCTTATCGGGTCATCCTTAAAGCCGTCAGAAATGGAATTGTTTAAACTCAGTTTTCCGCTGGCACTGATAACGAGATTACCCGGCAAATTACCATAGCGCCAGTCAGCAAAATCCCATTTATCCTGCAAGGTCAAATCGCCGTTGTAGTCGATTTCAAGACCGGCGCGCAACTGGATATTGCCGCCCAGCTCATTGCTGACTTTCTGCCTGTTGGCATCGGTCATATAGGCATCGGTATCCGCTTTTATCTGCGCAATGACATCGCTGCTGATAATCCCGTCGGCAATATCGGCTTCAGTGTATTTTTTCACCCCTTCAGCGATATACTGGCTATAGCCTGTAACAGTGCCGTTGACGGGCTGGATGTTGATGCCATCGCCTTCACGCAAGGCGCGCAAGGTCACTTTCCCGCCCAACTCCGAAGTCGAGCCGCTGACATCTACCAATGAACCTGTTTTTAGATTAATACCGCTGTTATTGTCATTATCGCTGTCCACCGAAGAAAGCAGCACTTTGCCACCCTTGGTTCCGGTTGCGGTCAATTTGCTGCCACTTGCCAGCGTGATTTTATCGCCTGCGTACAAGCTGATTGCGCCACCTTCTTTGGTACCATTGGCATTCAATGTTCCTGATAAATCGATAGCGCCTTTATCGGCAACCAGCGTCAAGGTATTGGCATTAATAGATTGTCCCGAACCCTGGACAATATCAGCAGTACGCGAACGGAAATAAATGGCATCGGAAATGCCTGCCGTAGCCAGGGTATTCATCAAACCATCGAAATTAGCCGTAGCATTGAAGGTGGACAAATCAATAACCGCACTGCCGGCAGTCGCTTTTATATTGCCTTGCAGTGTTAATGTTTGCTCGGGGGCTTTCAGTATCAACTGTCCGCCGGCTGCGTTACCGCCGCCGGTGCTAAGATCAAGTTCAGAACCTGCGGCAAGCCTGACCGAGCCTTTATCCGCCACTGCGCTAAAGGTACCGCCAGAGGTATAGTCAACAACATCGGCAAAGCGCACAGCGCGTCCGGCAAGATCGATACTGGCGGCTTCACCGACCTGCACATCGCCAGTTAAGGCGTTCAGGCTCAGAAGGCCGGAAGGCATAACTGCCTTGGCATTAAAATCAATGCTGTCGGCACGCACTTTAAGCGCACCACCGTAAGCGGCAACAGCAGGATTAACATCAGCGCCCGCCCGGTTCATGGTCACTTTATGGCCGTCCGCATTGATATTAAGGTTAGCACCGCCCGCCGTGGTTATGTAATCTGCATTCAGGTTTAAATCTGCCCTGACCGTCAGTACGGTTTTACCTTCGGCAGTAAAGCTCTGGCCTGCACCGTCCTTATGGGCAACATTGATATTAACGGTATTAAAGCCATTCATGCCGAAATTACCGGTACCTTGGATGTAGTTGTTGGCAGATAACTCCAGTTGCCCGTTACCGGTACCGAGTCTGGCGGGTGTCGCAGCAAAGGCATTTTGTATTTGCAGGTTATTGGCCTGCAATTTCACTGTGTTGTTCTTGCCGAAACCGGAAAAAGCGGCGGCATTAATCAACAGGTTCTGGAATTGTAAAGGTGTCAGGCCACCTGCATTATCAACCTTGCCAACGTTACCGTAAAAATTGATGGCTTTACGGCTGTTTAGTTGCAGCTCATCAACTGCAAGCGCGGACAACTGATCATTAGTCAAATTTAACGCGCTGCCGGTTAAACTGCTGACTTCACCAATATTGATGGCATTGGCATTAAGACTTAAAGATCCGCCCTGCATTTGTAAATCGCCAGACAGCTTGGTTGATTTACTGGCATCCAGCAGTACCGATTGCAATGCCGACTTTTCGCTTTTTATCGTTGCGCCTGCATTAATTATCAGTTCCCCACTTTGCCCGGAAGAAGACGTGCGGTTCAACGTGATTTGCTGGTCGCCGGAAACCCGTAATAAGGCACCATCGCCAGCCACATTAAACACCGAATCCCCGGTATTGACTTTGTCGGTGGCAATCAGGGCCGCGCCATCCCTGACAGCTACTTTCGATGTTGCTGCCGCAATCAGGTCTTTTGCCCTGATATTGACGCCGTAGTCAAATATGACGCTCTCTGACTTTACGGTTAAGTTGGTTTCACCGGTAATATTATCCCGCGTGCGGACGCCGCCCAGGAATAAACTGTCAAGATTCAAACCATTCAGGTTTTTGGCGAGAATCTCCAACGGACCGCCGGCAACGGGCTGCTCAGTTAAACTTGTCACCACTTTGATGTTATCGGCAGAAATATCCACCTTTGCTCCCCTGCCGTTACCCGCTGGTCTGGACTTGATGCGCCCTTCCAGCAACAGCTTGCTTTCTACGTCAAACTGAATCTGTCCGCTGTCCATCGGCAACAAGGGCACGCTGCTGCCATTTTCCGCTGCCCGTGCAGCAAAAAAGTTGTTTGCGGTCTGTTCATCATACTGGGAGTGTTTGCGTATATCCGCGCCTGATTCAATCAGGAAGCCACTGATACGACTGTCACGCGTGCCGGTCCCGGCAACCGTCTCGTAACCCGAAACAATAGGCAGGCCGTCTTTTGTATAAGTCGTAAATGTTTGATCCTGGGTATTGGCTTGCGGCGTTACCAGATAAGCACCGGGCAATAAGGCATAGCGCGGCGGTAAAATGGTATAAAACCCGGCCGGTAGCGTATCCGTAGCGTTTAGATAAACGGTATTGCCAGGCGTAAAATTCGCCTGGGCGCTGGACCCTAGATTGGCAACAGCCAACTGTTGGGCGGGGTCATAGGGCGCGAGGGAGGATCCCAACGCAGGCACGATGGCAAAACCACCCTGATAGGAACCCGGATTGGTTGGGTCGATTGAAGCCAGATAATCATTGGTACCGCCGGCACCGGTCTGGAATTCATAGGCTAGTAAATCGCCGCCGCCGGAAATATCGACAACACTGCCCTGTTCAAAAGCGATTTCAGGGGATTTAAAATTCAACTGCTTGGTCTGGATAGGTACAAAGTCGGGCGATGAATTGTAGACCAGGTTACCCGCCGCCCTGTCCAGCGGATAAAGCCAGTTGAGTCCGCCCTGGGTCGTACCGAACGGAATGATTTTACCGTCGGCGGAAACCGAAGTCAGGCTGCCATTACCCAAAGACAGGCTTTTGCTGGCTGTCAGATTGATGGTTCCGAACGGGGCCTTGACAACGCCATTCTGGTTGATGACAGGCGCTTCAATATTCAGTACGCCCAGTGCCGATAGCGGGGTGCTATCGGTATTTTCACCCCTTATTGTGATTTGGCCGTCAGGGTTGTTGTTAACCGCAAAGGTAAATTGCGTCAGCGTCGTCGGATAAATCTGGCTGGCCTGTAAATTCAGATTCGCTGCTGTGCTCATGCCACCGATAAAATCACGCTGGCTACCGATACGCACACCGACGGTACGCAGATCATGAGCGCTATCAAGGTTTATCTGGCTGAAGCTGTCCCAGCGCGTGGCACCGACCAATTCCGTCCACTGCGATTTTGCTGTGAAAACACCGGCTCCGGCTAGCGGCAAACCGCTGATATCCGGGTTGTTCCTGCCTAAATCCGAACCTATCCTTAAGTAAGCTGTGTTCAAATTGACTGTTCCGGCACTCGTTGCGGCAAGATTGTCCAGGCTCGCCGCCCAGCTTATTTTTGAAGTATTAATGTCAATTCGCGCGGCTGCACTCAGGCCGACATCGCCGACAAAACGTACCTGATCAAAATTGATTAGCCGGACATCGCCGAAACCGCTATCGGCAATCTGTTCGCTGCTGATTGTAGCCTGTCCATTTAAGCTGGCTGGCAAGGCAGAACCAAACTGCAAGCCCGGATCAACGCTTGTTGGTGCACTCTGAACAACATTAGTGATCGCCGGGGTAAGATTAAAACCTTGTGAGTCAGCGGTAAGCCCGCGCAGGTTCCGGTCCAACCGGAAATCAAAACGTCCACTACGCGTTGTCCCGGAACCGGCAAAAGCCGACATTTGCCCATTTAATACAATAGAGTCACCTGCGGCCACTGCTATTTTGCCTGCATTGGAAGCAATTTCCGTCGCTTCATAACGAACTTCACGGTTATTCGTATCAGGAACCGGCAAGTCCAGGACGGTTTTAGTACCTGATACGTCAATCAGCGCGCCCTGTTCCTGCATCACATAACCACGGTTGGCTGCCAGCGTAACACTGCCGCCGTCCAGCACATCACCGGAGCGCCTGCCTAATGCGTCCGGTGGATTCATTTTTGTCGTTCCGGTAGCTATTAACTGCGCATGGCTTCCCAACCAGACTGTCTGGGTCGGGTTATAATCGACAATCGAAGGATCGGCAGTAATGGCAAGATTAATCGAACCACCCAGGGCCTCGATTTTGCCATCGACATAGATACTACCCTGCGTTGTATCAAGGCTCACTGCTGCGCCTTTATCCGCCAGGATCTGGCTTCCGGTTTCCAGCGTTACGCCGGTTAACCCCTTAAGATTTAAATCAGCGGCTTGCCGTAAATGTTCGGGCAGGATTTCCATACGGCTAAAGCCGGCAATAGAATCAGCACTGGCCTGTTGCCTGAAATCGCTATTCAGGACGCGATTTTGAGCCTTTAAATTTATGGTTGTACCGCTCTTAACCGTCAATCCTGAATCATGGCTGCTCAGGGTGATCTCGCTAAATCCTGAATCCGGTGCAAAATCAAACGCGCCTTTGTTTATCCCTAAAACCAGCGGTGTAATGCCATCGGTGCCTGCTGTAGCATCCGTCTTGCCAACGATGATCTTGCCGCTGGTCAAGCTCAACGTACCATTTTCAGTTAAGCCAATGGCCGATAGTTTGCCATTCAGGTGCAACGACGACGGGAAATTCGAACCCGCTGCCGCCAGCGAAATAGCACCACCCTTGCCTTCGGTCAATTCGTCATTCAATGCCAGCCAGGCACCGCCATCAGCTTTGACAGATGAACTGCTGGCAACTTTTAAATCCCCTATCGCCGTTACCTTTACGATTCCTCCGTCAATTGCCAATGGATTGGCGGACGTTGATCCCAAGCCCTGATCCAGGTCATTGACCCAGAGACCGGATACATCCAGTACCGATGCTTTATCCAGGTTGATTGTACCCAACTCGGTTACACCATCGGCAAAGTGGGTAGCAAGATTGATCGTACCACTCGGTGAGTAAACACTACCTTTTACATCAATGTTGCTGCCATCAAGAAACAGAAAACCACCGGCTTTATCATTAGTGCCGTCAAACACCGGTTTGTTTAAGGCCGCATTGGAGGGGTCGACTTTAGTAGGTGGAGTTCCTCCCAATTTAAAGTTAAGGGAAGTACCTTCTGCTATGGAAATGCTGCCCGAGGTTTTAATAACCACATCCTGGACACCCGAATCATTAATCAGCGACTGCGATAAAACCAAGTCTGCGGGCTGTTGGGTGTTTTCTCCCTGATTGGGAAACTGGGCGTCGATATTATCAAGTTGAACCAGGCTTTTTTCAGTCTGGAAACGAACATTCTGTATCGAAGCATAAATTTCCCCGCTATCCTGCTTATTGATACTGAACAGGCCACCGAAAGGCGCAGATCCTAACTCACGCTGATAAATGCCACCGCTCGAACCCGCCTTCAAGTCCCCATTCCACAGTACATTCCGGGTCTGGATATTAAGCGCACCCGCACTTTGTCCTTCCGAATAGCCTTGTTCAAAACGGCCTTTACCGAATTGCTGCGAAACATCCCAGACTTTGGTGACTCCCCATTTGGCATCTACTTCCCTGACTACACCTATAATTGAAACATAATGCTCATTCGGATCAGCATCGCTGATATCGACTATCCGTCCATAGTCGGTCAGCAGTTTGGTAGTATTGATATAACCGTCCTGGTAATTCACTGAACCACCGGAAATATCAACGGTCGCGCCATTATTGACAACCACATCGCCGCCGGAAATCAGATTGACTTCACCGCCTTTTCCTAAACGTTCTGCCAGGCTGCGCTGGACACGGGCCGCTGCACTGCTGTCATCAACGATTTTAGTGTCTTTACGGACATCAACAAATACAGTTTGGCCCTGCAATACGCCATTTTTTTGCAGCGGCGAATCACGCAACTCATAGCTCTGCACCGAAATCTCGGCGACATTCCGCTCCATTGATGCCGTTACATTTTTTGTACCTGAAACATCAATATTTGCGCCTTTCTCAACCATAATCCTGCCTGCGTTGGATTTGGCAACAGGATTGGTAGGCAGGATAACACTGCCGTCAGCCTGGATAGTCTCCAGGTCATCGGTCGCTATGACTTTTATTTTGCCGCCCGGGGCGACAATCGAAGCGCCCGGCTTACTGCTATTGCTGCCTTTTATTTCGACTTTATTCGCAATCACTTCCACATAGGATTGTGCCTGGGTCTGTGCATCAATAGCCGAGCCGCCGCTTTCATCGGCGATGATTTCCGTGACACTACCCGGAGCAAGGGTGACTTTGGATTCTGTGCCTAAACCGTCGCCGGCATCAACACTGCGCGTAGTCTGCGTGGCAAATAAAGCCTCGCCCTTGAGTCCATGTCCCTCATTTGCCAGTAAGCGGATGGAACCGTTTTCATTGATTGAGGTTGTTGCCGTGACCCGGCCACCCTGGTTGACCGCAAAGCCTTCCAAGGTAATGTTGCCCTGGCGGGCTAAAATATCCCCGACGTTGGAGACTTTGCCGCCGGTATCGACTTCAACCAGTAAACCTGCAAAAGGACTATTCTTGTCCGCAGGTTGCAAATAAACCTTATCCTTACTGGCAACCAGAATAACCTGGCCGGACTGGTCGGTAGAAATGGAGCCTTTGTTTTCAATCGTCGGTGCAGCCATAAGAATAAGGCCGTCATTGCCATCGTTGCCGTTTTTACCCGGATCTCTGGCGGCATGGATCTTTGCACCCTTTTCTATCGTAATAAAAGACCCGGCTTTTGTCGCTGTTTCCGGCTTGCCGTCTTCTGGGCCTAAAGCGTGCTTATCTGAATCCGGGCTAAACTGCTGGGAAATACCGCCAGCCAGCGCTTCATCGGATATATTCAGTGTCGAGGCAACGAGAGTATTAACGTTAACCGCTGAATCTTTACCAAACACAAAGCCATTTTGGTTGTATAGATAGATTTGTCCGTTAGCCTTGATTGTGCCCAGAACCTGGCTGGGATTGTCCTGAAAAATACGATTCAGGGCTATTGATGAAGAATCTTTCTGGTGAAATTCAACCATTTTGCCGGTAGCAACATCAAAACTTTTCCATTTAAGGATGGCCTTGTCGCGATCCTGGATATTGATATTGAGCTTATCGGTACCGTCATATTGGCTGACCGCCGCAGTGGCAGGGTCATAAGCCTGCGGCAATAACTGCCGGGCCGCAGCGGCGCTCATGTTTGACCAGACCTGCGCAGGCGAATCAGCCAGAACTGGCGTAACCGAACCGATAAAAACACTACCGGCCATTGCCAATCGCACACAAACCGACAAGGGTCTTAGTCTAAAAATTTCTTTGGTTTTTAACTGTTCAGCTGCCATTTTTTTGCCAGTCATTTTCATCGCCTGCTTGCAATAAAGATTTAATTCGTGCGGATGCCAACCCAATTTGGTATGGAATTATTGGCAATAAGGAAAACCTATTCAGTCGTTCCCTAAAACTCTGTTGCCACATTAAAGTGCAATTTCGGATGCCCGCTTTGGACAACATCCAAATCAAGTAAAGGAATACCCAGATCGAGCACCCCGACAAAATATTTCCACATTTGAAAACGCAAACCGACGCCGGTACTGGCTAGGTCATAGCCATCGGGAGTTCCCGGCAAAGCCTGTTTTATCCAGCCTTTACCGCCATCGACAAACACCAGTGCCTGTAATTTATTGATATAGTCGAGGCGAAGCGGTGCCAAATGCGGTGAACGCAATTCCAGCGAGCCTGTAAAACCGTTATCAGCCAAAGCCTGGGTTTCAAAATAACCACGGACACTTTGCATGCCGCCGAGTGAAAATTGCTCGTTACTGATTAACGGGGAATTTGCCACTTGGCCTGAAAAACGGCTGCTAAATTCCATGCCTTTAGGTAAATCATGGGTAAAGGTCAATCCAGCGGTAAAATAGCTATAATTCGACTGCGCTTCAGAACGTTTGTTTTTAAACTCTTCCTGGGTATTGCCCAAACCACGGATTGAAAAATTGACGCCGGCATTGAAGGTTGTAAAAGACTGGTCGCCTTTTACCGAGCCGCTGTATTGCAGCATAAAAGGCAGGTAACTGATCGGCGTGGTTAAAGTATCCGATCCAATCAAATTAAGGTTTTCCTTGAAATCCTTGTAATCGGCACCGACAGTCAGGCTGTGGAAATAAGTTTCCAGACTCGGCAAGGGTTTTATCAGCCTGACTCCGTAAATGCCGCCGATACCCACCACCGATAAAGCACCCGCGCTGGCAATTTGCGCATTTGAAGATGAACTGACAGCATACAGGGCAAGCCGGGTATCGCTTTCAAACAAGGGCATCGCATAAGTGCCTGCCCAGACATCTACTTCATTGTTATCTTCCGGCGAAACCTGATACATCAGCGATGCGCTATGCAGTTTTTGCCACAAGTTATCATAGTGCAGCGAGCTGACCAGCCGCAGGCGGCTGGTTGATGAAGTGTTGCGACCATTTAACTCAACCCGTCCATGCAAAGGCAACTGGTCTTTAACTTTAAGATCGACTTCCAATGTACCGGGCGTTTCCCCGGCGCGTAAAATCGGGGTAATTTTTCGATCCGCATTCTGGTTACCCAAGGCGGTAAGCTGCTTTTGCATTTCCGGCAGGTTCGGTACCTTGCCTTCGGCCAGTTCCGGCACGCCCGCCTTGATTTTGCCTAATGAAAAATAACGGGAATCCTTAACACGCAAGCGGGAAATTTTGCCTTCGACAACTTGCAGGTAGACGACGCCTTTATCAACATTCTGTTCAGGAATATCGACAGCGACCGTTTGATAACCTTTCATGCGATACAGCTCCTCCAGCGCGGTACGCGCCTGTTCTACCGTATCAATGGTTTTTTTAGGTCCCAGAAAAGGGTATACAGTGCGCTCCAGTTCCTTGCGCTCAAGTAAGGTATTGCCTTTTACCCTTAGTTCCAGTAAATCAAAGCCTGCTGGCTGTGCTTCATTTTCCGCAGCAAAGGCATTGCCATTAATTCCCAAAATAAGGCACAAAGCCAGCAATCCGGGCCACTTGCCTTGTTTAATATTATCTAATTGCATAGTTATAGTCAGCTTTGCCTGCCTGTATTGCATCAAAAATCCATGCACTTGAAAAACGGGCTCAAATGGGAATCAAACAACTTAATCAATACGGGCCAAAATTCCGTAAGCACTCATTGTATTAAGCTTGTGTTAAATATTTATGACAACGCCGCAGGGCCAGAGGATTAGCCATTAATCCTCGCATACATGGATAAAATGGTGTTGATCGGGAGTTTCTTGTCACTTAAACGCAAACAGGCCAACCGTCCTGAAACGGTTGACCTGTTTAACTTTAAATAAGCCTTAGGCTTAATTGAAATATTATTTCAATTGGAAACCTTGGCTGTTATTTGATGGCGCTGAATAAACCACTGGTACACGGCAGTTGTCTGAAGCATTCAGACCATTGCTAGGATACTTGGCATAGCTGAATGGGTTTACTGGACTGGCTGTATTCAATAAGCCGTTCAGAGGTGCTAACTGGCCTGGTTTAGGACTTGCCAGGAAGCCGCTTAAACCAAAACTATGGGTCGCAACAGCCTTATTAACAGCGCTTAAGACAACAGGCTTACCGAATGAATTAATCGCTTCGTTAACCAGCGTCAATAAATCGCCCGTCAGGTTAGCACGGTAGAGATACACTGCTTCTACCCAGTCATGATACTTGCCATCAACCACGTTTGCCAAAGTTGGCGGTACGCCGTCAACCTTTATAAAACGGTAGCTTTGGCTTCTGCTGGCGTTTTTGTCCAATGAAGTATAGCCAATTGCCCAACGACCGCCAGGATATTGGGTGCTGTCGAACGAACCCGCATTATTGTTTGCATCAATATCCAACTCATGCAAAGCTTCACCTAAGCCGCCTGCTGATGACAAGGCATGGACAATCGGACGAACTGCCGATTCAGGCACTATAGCAGCCTTAAAGTCTGTTTGGGTGCTTTCACTTGAGCCCTTATAATCAGCATTTTGCACGATCAAAGGCGCTACCGAATTACAAGCCGTGTCCAAAAATCTAACGCCGAACTGGGCTTTAGTACCTGAACCTATAGTACGGCTAACGATATGTACCTTGGAACTGGCTGGCTTAGTTGTGGCAAGCGTGTACAAATCGCTGGAACCGATTTTAAGCTGCTTCCAGTCATGGATTTTACCCGCACCTTTAACTGGGTTGGTCAGGCCGGTTGCTGGCGCGCCATAAGCTGCAAAGATAGCGGCAATCTGCTTTGAAGAAAGACTAGGCATACAGTCAGCAGATTCCGCCTTAGCCGCTGTGTAGCCTGCATTAGCAGGGTGGCAACCACTGTTAGTTGCAAACTGTACCTGCTGCAGGGCTTTACGCAGACTGGTAGTCACTACCACACCGAACACTGCACCCACACTAGGTATAGTTTTATAGCCGCCAACAAAAGCAGCGGTATCGTTGGCTGGTCTATTTTCTGTCGCTACAGTAAAGATTTTTGGGTTGACATCAGACAAACCGAAGGTAGGAATAGTAGTCGTGTTGTTACCCGCACCACCCGTAGAATAAGCCAAACTAACTGTAGCAACAAATGCACCAGGAGCAAGTATAGTACCAGCCACTGGATTACTGGTTACATTCAGGAATTCAATGGGTAAACTGTTGGTAACCGGGGTAATGCCTTTTAATGAACCGCCGTTATTACGTTTGTACAACAACAGGTTGTTCTTGAAACCTGATTTAGTTGATAATGTTTTTATAACAGGGTTTTGACCAGCCGCTTTATTCAATTCACATAAATACGCAGCCTGATCGCTACCGCTTGTAGGCGCATCAATATACTTGCGCACTGTGCCTAATTTACAAATTGAGTTAGCAGTACCCACAAGTAATGACCGCTCAATCAATTCCTGCAACGCAGATGAACCTGACAGAAAAATCTGAGTGGTATCTGCCAGAGTAGCCGCAGTCGGCGTACCGTCAGCATTTACCGTAATAACCGCATGAGCGGTACCACCAAACAAGGCGGTTGATATAGCCGCGCCTAATAATAATTTTTTCATACTATCCTCATAATACTCGATTTAAATAAGACTTCCGCACCGCGCGAAAAGGTAAAACAACAATTACGAACAATAAAACCAGTGTCTTCTATCAACTTCCCGAAATGAATTCAGCTTTGACATTCTGCTGAACCGCGTCAGCAAACCAGCTTCCTTGTTCAAATAGCGCCAGATAGGGGAAATAAGTATCATCTCTCCTTACAGTTCCAGGAGTACTGCCCGCCGCTTCAAACTTGGCGTATTGTTTCATGCTCATTTTGCAGTTGCTTTACAACTTGGTTAAAGTTTCGAGTAACGTAATACGTTTGTAGCACACATTAAATTTCAAGCCCTCCTGTCATCTTGTCGTATTTCTGTAACATTTATCCTTTAATTTATTAGCTATGGCTAACTGCCCTAACTAAAACTGAAGGAATAGAGCGTTGAACGAACTGAAACAAATTATTTCCCTGCGAATCACTGAAAGTGACCGGATATCCGTCCAGGCTATTGCCTCCCGTCTTTTTGTCAGGGAATCGGATATATACCGCTTTGCTGTTAACTATATGCTCAACAGGTTTAACTGTTTATTTGATGAATCCTGCACCGGAAGCGATTTATTGTTGGCAATGCTGGAGATAAGAGGGGAGATTAACCATACACTGGGCCTGAAGAAACACCAGCTGGAAAAAATCATTAACGGGAATAACCTGCACCCGGACAAATATGTCGCGATGTGTGATATTGAGTTGTTACTAATGCCGCAACATTTACTTAAACAACGTCTGATGAAGCTGGATGATGCCCAAAGGAATATTATGGATACCGAAGTCTGGCTCAAGCTTTATCTAATGGAAAAATATAATCTTTACGACATGCCCCAAGCTATTGTGTTTGACGATCTGCTGATCGGTAAAAAACCATCTGCTGAGCCTGATTTGTAAGCCAGATGTAGCGAACCGCTAAAACTCGATAGCGAACTGCCGGACATAAAAAAGCCCCGGTTGTTTTAAACCAACCGGGGCTTTTATTATCGCGAAACTGGAGACAGGTGCTTACCTGCCCACGGCAAGCAGCATTACATCATGCCGCCCATTCCACCCATGCCGCCCATGTCATGTCCACCGCCATTGCCGCCTTTATCTTCACTAGGGATATCAGCGATCATGACTTCTGTGGTCAACAACAAACCGGCAACAGATGCTGCATTTTGCAGTGCTGTGCGGGTTACTTTTGCAGGGTCTAAAATACCCAGTTCGATCATATCGCCGTACTGGCCGGTTGCCGCGTTATATCCGAAGTTACCTGTACCTTTCAATACTTCGTTGAAAATAACGGAAGGCTCATCACCTGCGTTAGCAACGATTTGACGTAAAGGCTCTTCGATAGCGCGACGCAGTATGTTAATACCTACGGTTTGGTCATGGTTAGCACCTTCAAGACCAACCAGTGCAGAAAGCGCACGTACCAGAGCAGTACCGCCACCGGCAACAACGCCTTCTTCAACCGCTGCACGAGTTGAATGCAAGGCATCTTCAACACGGGCTTTCTTTTCTTTCATTTCAATTTCAGTTGCAGCACCAACTTTGATTACAGCAACACCGCCCGCCAGTTTGGCCAGACGTTCTTGCAATTTTTCTTTGTCATAGTCAGAAGTCGCTTCTTCTGCTTGGGCGCGGATTTGTGCAACACGGCCTTTGATTTGCTCTTCGGAACCTGAACCATCAATAATGGTGGTGTTTTCTTTGCTGATTTGTACTTTCTTTGCTGTACCCAGTTGTGCCAGTTCAGCTTTTTCGAGGCTCAAGCCAACTTCTTCTGAAATAACGGTTCCACCGGTAAGCACAGCAATGTCTTCAAGCATCGCTTTACGACGGTCACCAAAACCTGGGGCTTTAACCGCAGCAACTTTAACAATACCGCGAATCGTGTTAACAACCAGAGTTGCCAGCGCTTCGCCTTCCACATCTTCCGCTACAATCAATAAAGGACGACCGGATTTGGCAACCGCTTCCAGAATTGGCAATAATTCACGGATATTGGAAATTTTCTTTTCATAAATCAGGATCAGCGGGTCATCCAGCTCGACGCTCATGCTTTCCTGTTTATTGATGAAATAAGGCGACAGATAGCCACGGTCAAACTGCATACCTTCAACAACGTCTAACTGGTTATCCAGGCCTGAACCTTCTTCAACAGTGATAACGCCTTCTTTACCGACTTTTTCCATTGCTTCAGCAATGATTTGGCCGACTGATTCGTCAGAGTTTGCAGAAATTGTACCGACTTGAGCGATAGCTTTATTGTCGGCGCAAGGTGTAGCTGAAGCAACAACCGCAGCCACAACCTTAGTCACTGCCAGATCAATACCGCGTTTCAAATCCATAGGATTCATGCCGGCGGCAACAGCTTTCAAACCTTCGTTAACGATGGATTGCGCTAATACGGTTGCAGTTGTTGTACCGTCACCGGCTACGTCAGATGTATGTGACGCAACTTCTTTAACCAGTTGAGCGCCCATATTTTCGAATTTGTCTTTTAATTCAATTTCTTTTGCAACCGATACACCGTCTTTTGTGATGGTCGGTGCGCCGAAGCTTTTATCCAGAATTGCATTGCGGCCTTTAGGACCTAAAGTTACTTTTACTGCATTTGCTAAAATATTAACACCACGTGCCAAACGGACACGCGCGTCATCACCAAATAATACGTCTTTTGCTGCCATTTTTATTTCCGATTTGTTTGTTATAAATGATTAAAAGGTTGGGATAGTCTTTTAAGACTTAACTCAAGATACCAACGATGTCTTCTTCGCGCAGAACGATGACTTCTTCACCGTCAACCTTGACTTCGCTACCCGCATATTTACCAAACAACACTTTGTCGCCGACCTTGACTTCCAATGGGCGGACTTGACCGTTATCCAGTTGTTTGCCGCTGCCTATTGCCAGAACTACACCTTGGCTTGGTTTTTCTGCCGCAGAACCAGGCAGGACAATGCCGCCGGCACTTGTAGTTTCTTCTTCGACACGTTTAATAATCACTCTGTCGTGTAACGGACGTATACTCATTCTAAATCTCCTGACATTAAAATTTAAGGGTTACAAAGTTATTAGCACTCGATTGCTATGAGTGCCAATGATAATGAGCTTTTGCAGTCTGTCAAGTTCTTTGGCATCATCTCTAATTACCTCACATAAATAAATTGCGCTATGAATGACAACCAACTATTACGCTATAGCCGTCAAATCATGCTGCCGCTTTGCGATATTCAAGGCCAGCAAAAACTTCTTGCAGCCAGTGTATTGATCGTCGGAGCCGGAGGTTTAGGCTCGCCTGCATCAATGTATCTTGCTGCTGCGGGGGTCGGCAATATCACTATTTATGACGATGACGAAGTGGATTTATCCAATTTACAAAGACAGATTGCTCATCACACACCTGATATAGGGATGGATAAAGTAATTTCAACCCGTCAAACGCTTAATAAATTAAATCCCGAAGTCAATGTAACAGCAGTTAAGCAAAGGCTGGAGGGCGAACAGCTGGAAAATGAAGTGATGAAGGCGGATGTGGTTCTGGATTGCAGCGACAATTTTTCAACACGTTTTGCGATTAATAAAGCCTGTGTCAACCGCCAAACAGCATTGGTTTCAGGATCTGCAATCCGCTTTGAAGGCCAGGTGTCGGTTTTTACCCCGGGCAAGAACAATAGCCCATGCTATAACTGCCTGTATAACAGTAACGGTGAAGAAGCCTTAAACTGCACAAGCAACGGTGTGATAGCGCCTATTACCGGCATTGTCGGCAGTATACAGGCGTTGGAAGCAATGAAGCTGATTATGGCAATCGGCTCAACGTTGACAGGAAGACTGTTATTACTAGACGGCCTAACGATGGAATGGAACAGCATGAAATTGAAGAAAAACCCTAACTGCCCAACTTGCGGCAATCGGTAATTCTTTAACTACGCGATGCTCAACATTTAAATCTCAACCAAAGACTCAAAAAGCAAAACCGGATTACCCAGTAACTTTCCCAAGAAGCAGCCCATGGTATGGGCAAGCAGTTTACGGATAAAGCGGTTGGCCAAATGCCAAGTGTCGCGGGCCCTGACCTAAGCGATAT
>Ga0208754_100177_pt1 | contig 28049 bp, 24 predicted proteins | sample LakWasMet55_HOW8_2_FD_183889 | JGI IMG/M metagenome (GOLD analysis project Ga0208754, IMG submission 183889) | Freshwater sediment methanotrophic microbial communities from Lake Washington under simulated oxygen tension - Sediment Metagenome... | ecosystem: Environmental > Aquatic > Freshwater >... | reverse complement strand
CATCGTTTGTTTTCTCAATCTCTTGAACTTTAGGCGGTTCACAGATTGGGACACTCTCGATGATTCCCGGAATTGTCAAACTTTGGGAGTCCCCCGGCAGAGCCGGGGGTTTACCCTTGATTAATTATTGATTAAATCCTTCGACCGGCTGAGGATAGGCAATAAGGCATTAATTCAATTGCTATAGTGCTGGGCTGGCCGGATAACTGGAACTGTCTGTTCAGCGCAACCTTAGTATATCCAATTGCTGTTGCAGTTCAATTGAGTTTGCGAAACGCACGGATTCTGGCCTGTAAACCAGCAGCGTCAAAGTGGGGTGAATAAATGAAGGAAGCCACCCTTGACCGGGTGGCAAAGTGTAGATGTCTAAAAATCAGAGTTATTCGGGCTTATCTTGTTTACGTCCATGCAGCAAACGAAACAACACCATACCCACAGCCATAGCGGTACTGAATAACAAGGCATTTAAATTACCATAACCGATAACCGTAATAGCAGGTCCCGGACATAAACCTACCAAGCCCCAACCTATCCCAAACACTGCCGCACCAATCAGTAACCGGGCATCTATGCGTGTCAAGGTCGGCAAATGAAATTTTTGTTCAAAAATAGGGCTGGATCGACGCAATATAAAACGCTGGCTTAGACCCAGGGTTATCAACGCCCCGCCCATAACAAATGCCAGGCTCGGGTCCCAATCACCTGCAACATCGAGAAATCCGAGCACTTTCGCCGGATTAACCATTTGCGATAGCACTAAACCAAAACTAAAAACAATGCCGCAGAGTAAAGCCGATAAATACTTGCCCATGTCAAAACCCTCCGATCAAATGACGCACGATATACACGGTGATTCCGGCAGACAGCATAAAAGTAACAGTAGCTGCCGCCGAACGCGGGGATAATCGCGCCAAACCGCAAACGCCGTGACCACTGGTGCAGCCATTGCCCAAGCCGGTGCCATAGCCAACCAGCAGCCCTGCCATTACGATAACCACTAAAGGCACATTGATTTGAACTGCGGCCAGATTCACGCCGACCAGTCTCAATAGCATCGGCCCCAGGAATAATCCGGCAATAAAATACCAGCGCCATTTCCTGTCGCCGCCATGAAGTGACACAGCGCCACCAAGAATACCGGAAATACCTGCAATACGACCATTCAACAACATCAACAAAGCCGCCGACAAGCCGATCAATACACCGCCAGCCAACGCTGAATAAGGGGTAAAGTGATCCATAAATACATCCTATCTGCTTATAAAACCATCATTCTATCAGATAAGTTTGCCTGGCTTTGCCGTGTTTAGAAGCGTCGCGACCAAGCTAATTGGAATGAAAACTGGTGCATTTGCAAAGCAATCGTCTGGCCAGGGCTTAACGGATTAGCACCGGAAACCGTTTTGCTCGGTGCAAACATAAACGCAGGCATTGTTAACTTTGTATAGTTATTCATTTTCATGTAGTTAAAAATCCTGTTATGACAATGCCGGGAAATATTCGATTTTGCAGTTTCATAGGGTCTATTCCTTGTATGAAATTATCCGGGAGAATTAAAAATAGCGACTTAAAAGGGTTTATGGCGACATTGCCAGCGCCATTCATCGATCACTAATAATTTGGCAGAAGCTGCAAAAAATTTTAGCGAGACCTTTATTTTTAAAAAAACGATATTATCAGATTTTTTTATCTAAAAAATTAATATATACCGCATTCACAATCTTAACCCTAACTCAATATCAAATGATAAATTTATCCTTACTCTTTATATGGAAAAGCGTATAGTCTATTGAAATATAAATTTAATCTCCCAAGGAAATAGCTATGAAAGCCAGAACTAACAACTTAATTGAAAATGGCAATGCTTTAATCGACCCTTTAGCAAGCAAACCAATAGAGATCGCCGACTTGGTTTCTGTCAAAGCAAATATTTCTTTAGTTGAGGCCAATCCAGATGAAATAGCCGTCACCACTTTTGCGGATGTCCTGAACGCCAACGACGGCCTGATTTCCCTTAGAGAAGCCATACTCGCACCTGCTGACGACTTCAGGGATAAAACCATCGTGTTAGGAGAAGGAACCTATACGCTAAGCCTAAACGGTACGGAAAGCACGGAAACACGCGACCTGGATATACAAGCGAACCTGACTATCGTGGGTAAGGGCGAAGGCCTTACCATCATTGACGGCAAGCAACTGGACAGGATTTTTGACATCTATCCCAACATAACCCTCACGCTTTCCAACCTGACCCTTGTCAATGGTTCTTCTGCCGACAAAGGCGGGGCTATTTATAACCAGGGTACGATCAACCTGACGCAAACGGTATTGCGAGACAACACGGCAAATCTTGGAGGAGCTATTTACAATGAACAAGGTGCCGTGGCGGCAATTGCTGACAGTGAGTTCAGCAACAATCACGCCTATGGCCTTGATGGCAAAAGCGGCAACAATGGTATTGATGGCGGCAATCACACTCAAACTCGGATCATTTACGGGGCAGACATTGGCTTCAATATTCCATACTTTATTCTTTATGCTAAAGATGGTGGGAATGGTGGGAATGGAGTTGATGGCTCTGATGCTGTGGCAGGGGGGGCGATATACAACCAAACAAGCGGCTCTTTAACGCTTGCGAATACCAAATTTATTAACAACATAGCAAAAGGAGGTAACGGTGGTAACGGTGGTGATGGCGGCACCGGCGAAAAATTTGGCGCCACCCCTTATATGCCACCTGGATATGACCACTACCCTTATGTACGATATGGTAACGGCGGTAATGGCGGTAACGGAGGCGATGGAGGTAATGCTTACGGCGGGGCAGTTTATAATTTAGGTTCGATAAACGCTATTAACCAAAGCAGTGGACTTTATTCTGGTAACACCGCAATCGCCGGCTCCAAGGGGGATGGCGGGCGGGCTGGGGTCACTAGAGTTCAATATTATTCGCACGATGGCAGTAATGGTAGCGACGGTAAACCAGGCGCGGCTGATTCAAATACAACTTATGATCAAGGTACTACCGTAACGAATACCGCCACCAGCGGCGATGACTCCCTCACTGGAACGGCGGGCGCCGATTTCTTCGACAGTGCTGCTGGTAACGACAAAATCCAGGGACTTGTCGGTAATGACACCCTCAACGGCAACGAGGGAAACGACAACCTCATCGGCGGCGACGGCAATGATGCACTGACCGGAGGAGCTGGCAATGACCGTCTTGAAGGAGGAAATGGCATTGACCGCGTGGTTGAAAATGCCAACACCCATTTTACGCTCACCAATACCAGTTTAAACGGCAATGGCTCTGATGTTCTCACTGGCATTGAGCAAGCCTTCCTGATCGGAGGCACTGGCGACAACACGCTCAACGCCGCCGCCTTCACCTTGGGCGAAACCATTCTTGACGGCGGCGCCGGGAACGATCTTCTCAATGGTGGAACGGGTAATGACACCCTTCTGGGTGGAACCGGGAATGACACACTCAACGGCAGGTCCGGCAATGATACCCTGATTGGCGAAGCGGGAACTGATCAACTTTCAGGAGCGGGGGGTCATGATATTCTCCTGGGCGGTACCGGGAACGATACGCTCGATGGCGGGTCCGGCAATGACACCTTGAATGGAGCAGCGGGGATTGACCGTCTTCTCGGTGGTACCGACAACGATATCTACATCTTGGACATTGCTGGCGACAGCGTAGTAGAAAATGTCAGCGAAGGCACTGATACTGTCAAAAGCGCATTCACTTACACACTGTTAAACAATTTTGAGAAACTGATATTGACCGGCGTAGCCGCGATCAATGCCACCGGTAACAGTCTCGCCAACACACTGACCGGAAACGATGCCAACAACAGACTGGATGGCCGCTCGGGTGCCGATACATTACAAGGCGGTGCGGGCAATGACACCTATGTGGTGGACAACAGCGGCGATAAGATAGGGGAAAGCCTGGCCGCAGGAACGGACAGAGTGCTGAGTTCAGTCACATACACGCTGGCGACCAATATCGAAAACCTGACCCTGACTGGGGTGGCGGCACTCAACGCCACCGGCAACACGCTCGCCAACACGCTGGTCGGAAACGATGCCGGCAATACCCTGGATGGCCGCTCAGGCGTTGATACGCTGATAGGCGGGGCGGGTAATGACACCTATATCGTAGATAATACCGGCGACAGAGTCGTCGAGAGTCTCGGCAAGGGAACAGACACGGTGTTGAGTTCGGCCGACTACACCCTTGCCGCCAATATCGAGAAATTGACCCTGACCGGAACAAAGGCAATCAACGCCACCGGTAATACCCTTAACAATACATTAACCGGAAACGCTGCCGCCAACACCCTGGATGGCCGCTCGGGTATCGATACGCTGACAGGCGGGGCGGGTAATGACACCTATATCGTAGATAATACCGGCGATAAGGTAATCGAGGATATTGGCAAAGGGACAGATACAGTATTGAGTTCGATTACTTATTGGCTTGGCGTCAACCTCGAAAACCTGACTCTGACCGGAACAAAGGCAATCAATGGCACAGGGAACACACTTGCCAATATACTGACAGGTAACGTTGCGACGAATCTTATAAACGGTGGTACTGGTAATGATAGCCTCAATGGCGCCGCCGGTATCGATACGCTAATCGGCGGTCTGGGCAACGATACCTATTCTGTCGATAACGTAAATGATAAAGTTCAGGAAAAGCTTAACGAAGGCACCGATACCGTAGAAAGTTCCGCCACTACTTATACATTGTCAGCCAATATCGAAAAACTGGTCCTGACCGGATCGGCAAATATTAATGGCACAGGCAACGCATCCGCTAATGTGTTGACAGGCAATACGGCGGCTAATAGCCTTAATGGCGGAGCCGGTAATGATATTATCAATGGCGGTGCAGGCATTGATATGCTAATCGGCGGTCTGGGCAACGATATTTATTATATCGACACCGCCAATGACAAAGTGCGGGAAAATCTGAATGAAGGCACGGATACCGTGGCAAGTTCGGTTACTTATACACTGGCAAGCCATATCGAAAGGCTAACCTTGACGGGAACGCTGGCACTGAATGGCACCGGCAACACGCTGGCTAATGTGTTGACGGGCAACAGCAGTGACAATGTCCTGGACGGTGGTGCAGGGGCGGACATACTGAAAGGCGGACTTGGCAACGATATTTACAAGGTGGATACCAACACTGACAAGGTCATAGAAAATGCCGATGAGGGTGTTGATACTGTGCGAAGTTCCGCCACCACTTATACCTTGTCAGGCAACATAGAAAACCTGACGCTGACGGGTTCGGCGGCAATCAGCGGCAAAGGCAATGATCTGGATAATACGCTGATCGGTAACGCTGGCAATAACACCTTGACCGGCGGCTTTGGCAATGATTGGCTGGAAGGCGGAACTGGAAAAGATATTCTTCAAGGCGGGGAAGATGCCGATACTTTTGTACTTTCTTATGGTGATACAGTTATGGATTGCCAATCGGGTATTGATCATATAAAAATCAGGGTTTCTAATGGTCAAATGGATCCCCCTGTAGGCAATGATGATGAGTGGATTGATTATGGGCTGCAGCTGGATGATGGTGGTTACTATGACTATGGGGATGAATTGGTGATTATCACCACGAACATAGCAGGCGACATCACGCTTAGCTCGGCTGCGGCGGTAATGCCTGATGATTATCTTGGTAGGGCGGGGCATTATGCCTCAAGAATTTACGTCGTGGATAACGGGCAGGATACCGCCATCTACCAGTACGACAGTGTGTGGGACCTATTGGAAGACGAAAGGGGAGGCTATGGTGATATAACGGCTGCTGAACTAACCCTAATCGGCACCTTAAAAGGCGTAGCCGAAACAACCTATGCTGATTACGGCTTTCTCTAACTACGGCATGGCAGACGGATGAAGCATTCTGCTTCCAGTTTGTAAAATACGGGGAAATCAATGATGTCAGGCTTCATTGATTTTGATAGTTAACAAATCAATGGAGTTAGACTCGAATGCTACAACTTAATGAACAAACCGAATCTGAACTGCTTACCTTGGCGCATTCAGCGGGCAAATCAGCTAATGAATTTATTGCCATGCTGTTAGAAATTTACCAAGAAGAGCTTGATGTTCGTGAAGCGGAACAAATCTTAAAGGAAGAGGGTGGTATAAGTTTAAATGATTTAAAGGCGAAATATGGCTTATGAAATCATCATTAAACCATCGGCTGAAAAGGCGTTTGGCAAATTGCCAAAAACTTTGCAAGTTAAAATGCTTGAAGCTTTAGAGCAGTTAAGTGTTAATCCACGCCCTTCTGGGGTAAAAAAGCTTAAATCTACTTTTAATTTTTACCGCATTCGAGTCGGCGAATATCGCGTTATTTACAGTATTAATGATACTGTTCTAATGGTGACAGTCGTCAAGATTGCACACCGTAAAGACGTGTACCGATAACTTGTAACTCGATGTAGAGGTGATAGCGATTCCTTAACTTATAGCAATGATACGTCAATGACGGTTATCCAAAACGGAAAAACGTTTGCGGTTAAATACGCAGCAGGTCAAATGACGGTTGAAGAAATAACCACAGCCAATGCGGCACACGACTTAAATGCAGGGCAAAGCGTCTATGGCGATAGCTATTATGGCGATGAATTGGTCATCATCACCACGAACATAGCAGGTGCCAGTACGGCTGCCGCAGTAATACCTTATGATGCAATGGCCGAAGAGGATTATATACCTGACACGTCAAGAATTTACGTCGTGGATAATGGACAAGATACCGCCATTTTCCAGTTTGATAGCTCGTATGACGCTCTTGGAGACGCAAAAGGTGGCGGCGGCACGGTGACCGCTATCGAGCTAACCTTAATCGGCACCTTAAAAAGCGTAGCCGAAACAACCTATGCCGATTACGGCTTTCTTTAAATACACTGACGAAAGTAGGCCGTGCTGTTCTTCCCAGCATTTTGTTAAAGCCGGGTGATGCATGTTGCTCATTAGCAGGATTTCTATTATGGTTCATAAGACACAGCAGCGTTAAAACGTTCGGGACGGGTTTCCAAAACCCATTCCCCGTGGAATATACATTTAACGCTATGCTGACTGATTATGAGAGTTCTGAGCTTCAACACTGGCTTACAAACTACCATTAGCCTTCAAAAACTGTAACAACTCGCGCAAAGCTTCGGGTTTATTGGTAGGTGAGGGTTTGTTGACCTGATCGTATTTGTTGACTCCATGGCAAGCAGGACAAGTACGGATTTCACCCGGTTGCATGGATAGCCAGTTACGCTCCCTAACCACAAAGTTGCCGAGCGTATCAGTCAATTGCCAGCTTAAGGCACGGCGGGCAGGCAACAGCATCGCGACCGAACCATCAGCGGCGATTTTAACACTGCCTTTAGGCGCATCCGGTTGCTGCGGGAGATTGCCGGTGACGCTATGTAATGGCTGCGCCAGCACCCGCCGACCTGGCTTAATGGTAGTGCTGTCATAGTTTCTTAAGCCACGAATCAAGTCTGCCTGAAAGGCCTGAAAATGCGCGACTTGATAAACCTTACCTTTACCAGTGACCGTTTTGGTCGAACTACCTGCGACCGCAAGGTTAAAAGGTTGTTGTTTGTCGCTCTTATCGCGTCGGGTTACATTACGCATGACTGCCAGGGCCAGGCCTTTACTTTTAAGGTATGTGCGTAGGCTGGTTTCAGTAACACCCTCTTCTTGCAAGATTTGTTGTTCGGGTGTTTCAAGTGTCGCTACTAGCTTGGCAGGCTTGACACGGGCTTTAACTTCAACGGGCTGCAATTCCCATAATTCACCGCTGTAATGCACCAGCGTATCTGGATCGTAAAAAGTGATGTTTTTGCTAATACCGGTCGTCAATGGTTGGCCTGCCGCCCACACGCCACTGGCTAGTTTTTTTAAGGTGCGAAGGCGAAAAGCATAGCGTGATTGCGGGTAAGTATCGGCAAAATCGGCCGAGGTTGTACCTTCATTTTTATCCTGGCGGGTTTCAAAGGTATGTGCGGCAATGATTGAGCCATCAGACAACGGCAGCGGATCACGGTAATGGCCTGAATTTTCAGCGGGCGGTGTTGTACCGTCCGAGGTAAATGACGATGTTGTTTTATCGGTAATGTAGGTGATCGACATTTGCGTGGCGTTATACTGCTGCGCACCGTTATTGAGGCGGACAATCTGGCCTGAAGCGTGGGTACCGAATTCGGGCGCATTAATACCGACGTAAAAATTGGGCGTTAACGGATTTTGTTTAATCTGGAAAAAATTGGCAATCTTGTTTTGATTGTAACTGGTAGTGATATATGTCAGGGCCGGATCATTGGTAAACACGGCATCGACATAAGAACCGCCCAATTCATGCCGACCGATATGGTTGATCAGCTCCAGTTCGGTGCCGTCTTCATGAACTTGCCACGGAAAAAAGTGATTAAAGCTGTGTCCGGTTAGGTTTGGCGTTGCTGCCAAGGATATGGTGTCGAATTTTAGCGGCTCAGGAAATACTTCCTTGCGGGTATTTAACACTTTCGCTGTGGCCGCTTCGCTGGCGTAGTTAAAGGTTCCGTAGTGTGAGCCACCGTTGCGATCGTCTGCGGCTTGTTGATCCTGTTGCAAATGATCCCAGCGGGTAAAAATAACCCGTCCAAAACTGTCAACAAACGGATTAAAGTCGCCGGACGGAGCATGAGTAAGCAGCACTAGACTGCCGCTAGCAGGGTTTAAGCTCCATAACCCGGAATTGGAAGGTGCCTCTTCATATTCATCCAGCTGCGGGTAAAGATGTGCCAGACCGTTACGGGGGCGATCCGAGACAAAAATAATACGCCCGTCAGTGCCGTAAGTCGGGCTGACATTGTTATAAGTTGCAGGCTGATTGGTAACTTTGGTAATTACCGGGGTCTCGTTCTTGGCTAATCCGGTAATTTCGTACAATTGCCAAAAATAGTGCTTTATCTGGTAACGGGCGGGAGCTCCAATTACCATGCTGAAAATTATTTTTTTACCATTCCAGTGTACCGCCGGGTCACGCACTTGTATCGCTTGCCCACCTTGATATCCAGCCATGCCGTAGCCAGCCGCTTGGGTCAGGTTTTTCAAACTGCCGTCAGGGTAGCGTATCCACAAATCCCCACCCCGTCCGGTTATATCGATACCGGCTTGGTGGTTACAAAAAGTGGAATTGATTGTACAAAAATCCTGGGGAATGGGTACCTGGGTAACAAAAGCGATGGGATTGTCAATGGCGGCTAAGGCCAAGCCGGGTAGGCTTAACAGGAAACCCAAACTGACGAATTTTTTAATCATGGCATGCTCCTGGAGTAATGTTTTTCAGCAATAGCGTATTGTCTTTTACATTAGTACTGTAATGTATTTTCAACTTTAATTCATCTTTGCCGGCTTTTACATCCAGGAAAATGTTAGCGCAGGAAGCCCTCCGTCGACCTGCGCTAACATTCTGTTACATCACCAACATAACAAAAAAACCTGCTACCATCGCTCCCAGTAATAGATAGACAACAAACCTGTCATCATCAAACTCATCTTTCATCATACCCCCTGGATTTCTCTAATTATTATTTTAATAACGGGAATTAATCCACGCAGGACTCACCCGACCGCACGTTCAAACTCTGCATTACCTGTAATATTTTTTCTCCATACGCAAATCCCAATTAGCTGATTGTTATATAACGCATTAACAATTTACCGCTAGTCAGGCAAGAGTCAAGAGAGCCGGAAACGCATATCAATGAAAAGTTAAAACTACTGAAAGATGTCGGCTTGATTTTACAGCCCCCAACTATCCAATCATGCGGGTAGACCGGAATTGATAAAACTGAAATCCATTATTGAAGTGCTTTTACTCATACAAGCAATCGCTTAAATCAGGTGCTGTAAATGCTGTTGACCTTTGCAATTCACCCATGTCAATACTAAGCGCTTTCCCGCTTTCGCTCAATCTGGACATGGTGTGGTTATGGACAACCTGAAAGGCTTTATCAAAATCTGCATTAATAAAGCTTCTGACCAGCTGAACACATAAACAATAGACTTCTGAATAACTTTCAGCACTACCCGATGCACAATCATTGATCTTGTCAGACAAAACCTTCATGACCGACAGGATAAAGCCGTCATGCCGCCATAATGCCGGCTGATCCGTAACATTTCCTCCCTGCATGGCAATGGCGCCCAGGGCATAATAGGAAAGCGCTATCAATTCAGCCAGAATTTCAACCATATCCCCATCTTTAAGTGCTTTCAATACCCTGCTGCCCTCTTCCATCAGTAAAGCCTGACGCGTAATGATAGCCATATCGGGCAACCGGACATTTGCACCATAATCAGCCTGCGGAAATATAAAAGTATCGTGAAGCTCTCTAACAAGTTTCAGGTGTTTGTTCATGGCTTTTACTCCTCAGCTGTGATTACCAATTCTAAGCCCAGACCAGAATGGCTATATTAGCTTTAAACTGATTTTTTATGGCCTAAAGTTCATATTGGCTAATTTTAATATTAAGCAGACTATAGCATTAATCGAACAGGATGCATTATTACTTCGAGCCCTGTAAATGAACCGCTAACCAGATGCTTTTGATGTCCTGAGGGGTCCATTCAACCCTGTGCCTGGTGTGTGCGGGGATTAGTATATAGTCTCCAACATCTAGCTGGATTAACTGTTCGCTATTTTCGTAACGCAGGCTTGCTTGTCCCTGCAACAGTATCACCCATTCATCCCAGCTTTGGTCATACCACTGCCCTTCCGCTGTAACATGGCCTTTGGACACTATACGTTCAATTAAAACATCTTCCCTCCTTAACAGGCAGGTCAAGAATTCTTCAGGTAATTGCTCAGGTATCGCTGAAAAAATATTACGTAAAATCGGTATTGTTTGATTTTTCATAAGCTTCCTGGTGATGCGCCAATATTAAAGTTACGCTGATATTATGCAGCGGCTGAAATAATGGGCAATATATAATGCCCAAGCATGAAGAATTAAATGAAGGATTTTATTGCTATGAGCGAAAACAAGGTACGCCCGGTGGTTGCAGTTATCGGCGGAGGGCCTGCCGGATTAATGGCGGCTGAAGTATTAAGCCAGGCAAATGTCAAGGTCAATCTCTACGATGCCATGCCTACGGTAGGCCGGAAATTTTTGATGGCGGGTAAAGGCGGCATGAATATCACTCATTCTGAGCCTTTTGATAAGTTTTTGTCTCGCTACGGGGCACATAGCACTGAAATCCGGCCGCTGCTTGATGCCTTTACTGCTGATGACCTGCGTGGCTGGGTAAAAAATCTCGGCATTGATACTTTTATCGGTTCATCAGGACGGGTGTTTCCAACCGATATGAAAGCAGCTCCTTTGCTGCGCGCATGGTTACGCAGGCTACGGGAATCAGGCGTGGCTATTCATACACGGCATTTATGGACTGGCTGGACTTGCGAAAACGATAACACAAGCCTTTGCTTTCAAACTTCCGAGGGTGAACACCACACTACAGCCGACGCCGTAGTGCTGGCCTTGGGCGGAGGCAGTTGGCCGCAATTGGGATCTACCGGCACATGGGTTTCATTGTTGTGTGAACGTGGTGTTTCAATACATGCGCTCAAACCAGCAAACTGCGGATTTGAAGTGGACTGGAGCGGGTTTTTCCGTAACCGCTTTGCTGGTCAGCCCGTAAAAGCAGTTTGCGCCACTTTTACCAATGTGCATGGCACGCAAATCACCCGGAAAGGCGAGTTGATGGTAACGGAAAACGGTATTGAAGGCGGCTTGATTTACAGTTTATCGTCGGCATTACGGGAACAAATTGAAGTCGCCGGATCGGTTGTTATCTATCTGGATTTAGCGCCTGATAAAGCACTACCCGAACTCATTGGCAAGTTATCGCAAAAACGCGGTAAGGATTCTACTGCCAGTCACCTACGCAAGCGCTTGGGCATTGACGGTGTAAAAGCGGGCCTGTTGAGAGAAATAGTAGTGAAAACAGACTTTGAAGACCCTGTTAAACTGGGCTCAGCTATCAAGGCATTACCGGTCAAATTGCTGGCACCCCGGCCGATTGATGAAGCGATCAGTAGTGCCGGCGGCGTTATGTTTGCCTCGCTAGATAAACACCTGATGATAACAGACTTGCCGGGTGTATTTTGTGCCGGGGAAATGCTCGATTGGGAAGCCCCAACCGGCGGTTATTTGCTGACTGCCTGTTTTGCCAGCGGACATGCCGCCGGGTTGAGTGCAGTATCCTGGTTAAAAGGATAATAAGCCTGCAAACTAACTATAGTTTATGAGTTGTCGGCACTATACCCGCCTGTTGATACTGCCGATACCGATTTCTGCCTGATGCTTTGATTTCTTCATTCTCATCCAGTATTTCAAGGATGCGATCAGTTTGCTGGAAAGCCTGAGGACATTGCGTGGACAAATTGATAATGGTCTTTTGCCAGTTCTTGGGCGCACTTTCAGAACCGATCAAAATTACATTATCAATTGCAGGCAGCTCCCCCATGTATAACTGGTGAGGAACAAAGCTGCCCGGCCTGAAAGTCCAGAGCAAGTCATCAAGTATCCGGCTTTGTTCGATAGCGTCGGTAAGCACATAACTGAAATGACCACTACGGTAGGCTTTCTCTATCAGTTTGCAAGCAAACAGGTAACGTCCCTCGCTTGATTGCGACTGAAGAATATAAAAACTGATCTCAGGCATTTTCCCTTAACATCCGTTTGGGGCATTAAAAGCTGTTTGCCCGGTTAATCAGATATTGGCTTAATAACGGCACAGGACGACCTGTTGCCCCTTTAGCCTGCCCACTTCGCCAGGCCGTACCGGCAATATCCAGATGCGCCCAGCGGAAGTTTTCGGCGAAACGTGACAAGAAACAGGCCGCAGTAATAGTGCCGGCATCTTTGCCGCCAATATTGGCCATATCGGCGAAATTGGACTTCAGCAGTTCCTGATATTCTTCCCATAGCGGTAACCGCCAAAGGCTATCACTGGCGGTTTCGCTGGCAGCCAGCAAATCGTTGCACAGGTCATCATCGTTACCGAGTAATCCGCTTGGAATACGACCTAAAGCAACCAGGCAAGCACCTGTCAAAGTCGCCATGTCAATCACTACATCGGGATTATATCTCTCGGCATAAGTCAGGGTATCGCAAAGAATCAGACGGCCTTCAGCATCGGTGTTTAACACTTCGATAGTTTTGCCGGACATGCTGGTCAAAATATCGCCGGGCTTATTGGCATCACCATCGGGCATGTTTTCTGATGACGGGATCAAGCCGATAATATTCAGCGGCAAATTCATTTGTGCTGCGGCAAGCAATGTGCCTAATACTGTAGCACCGCCACACATGTCGTATTTCATTTCATCCATGCCCAGGCCCGGCTTTAAGGAAATACCACCCGCATCGAAAGTTAATCCTTTGCCGATCAACACGATGGGTTTGCTGTTTTTTTCACCGCCCTGGTAATCCAGGGTAATCAGCTTGGCGGGTTGGCGGCTACCACGTGAGACCGACAAAAAAGAACCCATACCCAGCTTTTCCATGTCGGCTTCTTCAAGGATGTTGATAGCCAACTTGTCGAACTTGCTGCCCAGTTCAAGCGCCTGTTCGGCAAGGTAACTGGGGGTACAGATATTACCCGGCAAATCGGCCAGTAACTTGGTTAAATCCACACCCTCGGCAATCGCCTTGCCCTGCACCAAGCCTGCCTGTGCCAATACCTGCTCACTTTCAGGCGCAGTAATAGCGATTTTTTCAAGCTTGCTTTCAATTTCCTTGTCTGATTTCAGTTGGGTAAATTGATAAACGGCATCACTAAAAATTTCGACAATTTGCCGCACTTTCCATTGCCAGTCATAACCGTCAACATTGGTCTCCGCCAATGTGCAGGCTACCGATTTTATTTGCGTTTTTTTCAAGTTATTAACAGTGGCAGAAAGCACTTTTCGGTAGTTTTTACTGGATAATGGTTTGTTTTCGCCCAATCCGACCAGCAAAATACGGTCGATAACACTGTCGGGGATGACGTTTAGCAGAAGCGTTTCGCCATTTTTTCCGCTGATGTCGCCCCGGCTGATTATTTTGGCGATAAGCCCTTGTGTGCTGTCATTGAGGGCAGCGGCAGATGGGCTGAGCTGCAGGTCCTGGTAGACACCGACAACGACACAATCAGATTGCAGTTTTTCTAATGGCGCGGTTTCTATAGAATAGTCCATAATTTAACTCTTTATTAGTTGCTGGATAGAGGCATTGATTAATACGAATCGACCTGGTACACGAAATATTAAGTTTTTTCGGGAGTAAGACAGTATTCGTAATTTTTGTTGTCTTGGGCAAGCGCCTTGCAGAAAGCACCGTCTGGCTTCGGATTATACAACACAAACACTGATTTTGATTGAGGAGACTACGCTTGCAAGCAAACCACCCAAAAGGCTGTAAGAAAAGATGGCAGCCATTGGTGACTGTTCTGGACAAAATGATAAGCCGGGATTTAATCAAAACCTTACTGTCGGTCTGGATGGCGATTGTGCTGATTATTGTCAGCCGCGAATTTATCAGGATACTTGATAAAGCTGTCCAGGGACGGGTATCCAACGAAACACTGCTCTCTATTCTGGGCTTAAAAACCGTTATTACCGGCATTGCACTGCTACCGGCCGCATTATTTATGGCACTATTAATGGTCCTTGGAAGAATGTACCGCGATCAGGAGATGTCCGCCATTTTCTCGGCCGGAGGCGGTACATGGACAATTTACCGCGCAGTGTTCCTGGTAGTATTCCCGTTAACAGTGCTGACCTGTGGATTGTCCCTGTATGTTGCCCCCTGGGCAGAAGCGGGAATAGAGAAAATAATTCACCAGGACGAACAATCCTCTGATCTTCGCGGTATCGCAGCCGGAAAATTTAGCGAATACAGTCAGGGCGATCTGGTTTTTTATGTCGAAAAAATCAGCGCCGATGACAAGATGCACCAGGTCTTTGTGCAGCAAAGACAGAACGGCAGTCTGGGGATTATTAATGCAAACACAGCGATATTGCGGGATTCGCCCGATGGTCGTTATATTGTTTTCCAGCAAGGCGAGCGCGTACAAGGGCAGCCCGGCAATCTGGACTTTACGATTGAGCAGTTTAATGAATATGCGGTGCGGATTGAAGAAATGGATTCGGAGGTTGTATTCAATAAAGTCGCCGTTGCTGCCGATGTATTGTGGAATTCCCATGAACTCACTGATATTGCCGAATTACAGCGGCGTTTTTCCATTCCGTTAGGCATATTGTTGCTCAGTTTTCTGGGCGTACCTTTGGCCCAGATTTCTCCTCGTGGCGGCGTATACGGCAATATGCTGGCAGGCTTTCTGATTTATTTCAGTTATGGCAACCTTACCCATCTAAGCCATGTCTGGGTCATCAACGCAGCTATTCCCGTGTGGCTGGGCAGTGTTGGCGTAAACTTCCTGCTGGCAATAACCGGCGGGGTATTGCTGGCCCGTTTGTATGGCTGGCAATGGTTGATAATGAAAGTCAGGAAAAAGGTATCTGTGTGAATGTATTAACCGGCTATATCGTCAAGGAAATATTGAAAGGCTCATTGATCGCCTTACTGATATTGGTGACCTTGTTCAATCTGTTTACCTTCAGTGATGAACTGGGCGACCTGGGCAAAGGCACTTACGGTTTAAAAGAAATCTTTTATTTTCTGGCGCTCACCTCACCGACCGTTTTTTATGAAGTGATGCCTGCTTCAGCCTTATTAGGCAGCCTTTTTATACTGGGCAGCATGGGCAACAGTTATGAACTGATTGCAATGCGTGCAGCAGGCCTCTCGGTGTTGGGCATCATTAAATCGGTCATGTACGCCGGCGTTATTTTGGTGCTGGTTTCAATATTGGTAGGTGAATTTGTTGCCCCGGAAGCAGAGCGAAAAGCGCAGCTTATTAAAGCAACTGCACAAAACGACCAGATAGTCCTGAGCGCCCGCTATGGTCTGTGGCTACGCGAAGGCAGGAAGTTCATCAACGTCCGGCAAATAGAGAATAACGGCAATCTGGCCGACATCAGTATTTTTGAGGTAGACGAGCAGCAACACTTACGCCGTTCAACACACGCAGAAAAAGGCGTTTTCCTCAGCGAAAAACAATGGCGGCTGGAACAAGTCAGGGAATCGGATGTTTCTACCGAACAAATGCTTGACAACAACTCAGGACAGCAATTCTGGACATCATCGATTGCGCCTGATTTATTGAAAATTGTCATTGTTAACCCCAACAGCTTATCGCTGTATGATCTGGCAAAATACGTGGATTTTTTAAAGACTAACCATCAAAAGTCGCAATCGTTTGAGTTGGCGTTCTGGGGACGCGTAGTCAATCCATTAGTCACTTTCGTGATGTTACTGGTATCGGCACCCTTTGTTATCGGCGTTAAACGCGGAGTTAGCGCAGGCGGCAGGATATTGATAGGTGTTGTTATCGGTATGGGCTTTAATATTCTCGATAAAATTGTCGGGCATCTCGGTTTAATTTATGACCTCAACCCGGTATTGATCGCTTTTATTCCCAGCCTTGCTGTTTTCGCACTGGCTTTTTTTGCGGTTACCCGCTTGCAATAGTGCTTTGCGTCTATGGTTTTAATGATTCTTGCCGAATTTATCATACCGCTTGGCGAACAGCAGATTTCTGCCCGATTACCGGGATTTTAGTAAAAACCTTAAAGCCATAACCCATTAAATAATTTCTTGTTAGTTTTAGAACGCGTGTAAAATGCAGGCCGAGCCGGTTTTATCCGGTTTTCTGCAAAAGCCTGAAATGATAGCCATAAAATCCTAAAAATATCCTCCTACAAACAACTATAAATTTTCGTATATAGCGAAAACTTTTGAGTACCTAAATGAAAAGAAAGATATCTACTCTAATTGCACTCGCGTTGCTGGTGGTAATTAACTTCAGTATTTGGAGCTATGTTAACAACCCCTTGCAATTGCAGCCATGGACGAAAACCACGATGGGATTGACCTATGATCCCACCCGCAAAACAGATGACCCACGCGATAATATCTTTGTTAAGGAAGAGGATATTGATAAGGATCTGGCCCTGCTGGCAAACAAGGTCCACGCTATCCGCACTTACAGTATGCTCAGAGGACAGCACAAAATCCCCGAAATTGCCGCCAAATACAACCTGAATGTGACGCTGGGCGCCTGGATTGACGGCAATCTGGAAAAAAACCGCCAGGAACTGGAAACGCTGATCAACGTCAGTCGTGAAAACAACCCTAAAATCATTCGCGTCATGGTCGGCAACGAAGTCATGTTGCGCCAGGATATTTCTGAAGACGCCCTGATTGAATATATCCGCGAAACAAAAAAACGTACCTGGCGTCCGGTCAGCACCTCGGAAACCTGGGCAGAATGGCTGAAGCATCCTAAACTGGCGGCAGAAGTTGATTTTATCGCTGTGCATATCCTCCCTTACTGGGAAGGCATTTCTGCCGATGATGCGGTTGATTATATTTTTGACCGTTATCATGACATCCAGAAAGCCTATCCGAACAAACCGGTCATTATTACTGAATTAGGCTGGCCTTCGGACGGCCAACCGGCCCGACATGCGACAGCTTCGGTATCCAATCAGGCAAAAGTGTTGCGCGAATTCCTCAACCGGGCCGACAAGGAAAAAGTCACTTACTACGTTGTTGAAGCCTTTGACCAGCCCTGGAAACAGTCTATCGAAGGTTCGGCAGGCGCCTACTGGGGCATCTTCAACGCCGACAGACAAGCCAAATACCCTATGGACGGGGACGTTATGACCTTGCCGAGCTGGGAACACTGGGCAGCGGGAGCAGCTATTTTCAGTACGTTATTAATGGGCTTGTTTTTATACACACGTAGCAGCCTGAAATTGCCCGGCCTGCTGTTCTTCGGCCTGATTGCCAACCTCGCTGCTTCGGTCATATTCTGGTCGGCCTCAATTGGCGCACAGCAATACCAGACTAAATTGAGCCTGGTATTTTGGGGGCTGATGATTCTGATGCAGTTTGTCGCGGCTATCATCTTGTTGATAGAAAGCCTGGAAATTGCTGAAGTCATCTGGCATCGCAAAACCGCAAGAAGCTTCAAGCCGCTAACCCCCGATACTAACTTCAAATATCCCAAGGTTTCGCTGCACCTGCCTATCCATAACGAACCCCCATTGATGGTACGCAAGACCCTGGAAGCACTTGCCAAAGTTGATTATCCCAACCTGGAAGTCCTGGTTATGGATAACAACACCAAAGACCCGGCTGTCTGGGAGCCTGTACGCGATGATTGCGAACGGCTTGGTCCACAATTCCGTTTCTTCCATCTGGAAAATTGGCCAGGCTTTAAGGCGGGTGCGATTAACCACGCATTGGAACAAACCGCCAGCGATGCCGAAATTATCGCTGTCATCGACAGCGACTATATTCTGTCACCCGACTGGCTGAAATGCATGGTGCCGTATTTTGATAATGAAAATGTCGGCTTTATTCAATCGCCGCAGGATTATCGTGACCGCGACCAAAGCACCTTTAAATCATTTTGTTATTGGGAATATGCCGGATTTTTTAATATCGGCATGGTACAACGTAACGAATACAACGCTATTATCCAGCACGGTACGATGACGATGATTAGAAAGTCGGCCTTGCTGGAAGTCGGTAACTGGGCGGAATGGTGTATTTGCGAGGATAGCGAATTAGGCCTGCGCCTGTTTGAAGCCGGTTACGATTCGGTTTATGTGAAAGATTCGTTTGGCAAGGGCTTGATGCCCGACACCTTCTCAGGCTATATGACGCAGCGTTTCCGTTGGGTTTACGGTGCCATGCAGATTATCAAAGCCCATTGGCGCAGTTTCCTGCCCACCAAAAAATCACCGCTTACTGCCGCCCAACGCTATTATTTCATCGCCGGTTGGTTGCCCTGGTTCTCAGATGCGCTGGCCCTGTTATTCACAATAGCGAGTCTGGCCTTAACCGCGATCATCCTGAACGATCCGATCCACAGCGAATTACCTGCCAACGTATTTTTAATGCCGACTATTGGTATATTCAGCTTTAAAATCCTGCGCGGTCTATGGCTTTATCAAGCGCGCGTCCCGTGCTCGGTCTGGCAATCATTAGGCGCCGCGTTGTCGGGTTTATCATTGACTCATACCGTGGCCAGAGGCACGATCCAGGGCTTGTTCACCTCCGGCAAACCATTCATGCGTACCCCAAAGTATGAAAAGCAAGGCCCTTTATTCACTGGTTTAATGACCATCCGGCAGGAATTGCTATTACTCATATTACTAGGCACAGGTATCTATCTGATGAGTTCGCTGGAGCATTTCGACAATCTAAGCGGGAAACTATGGATTTCGATACTGTCCGTACAGGCTGTTCCCTACGTGGCAACGTTGATTACCTTGTTAATCAGTATTGCACCGAATTATGGCCGCAAGTCAAAATTGCTCGCTGAAGAACTGGATGAATAGCATCCTGCGATAAAAAGGCATAAAAAAAACCCGGGCGCGTAAGCTATCCGGGTTTTTTATTGTGGAGCAATAAACTTTTATTTCCGCATTTCTTTTTTGAATAACGTATCTAACTTCTTGCTGCTTGTTTCGTTATATTGCTGCGAACGATCAACTACAGGCGGTTTCGGCACTGGACGTACAACGGGTTGGACAACGGGTGCTTCAACAACAGGTGGAACTGCTTTTTGGGTTTTATCCAAACGGAAAGTATTACCGTAAGTCGTATCGACATCAAAATCATCCCAGATAAAAACCGGATGTGCTATCGGTCTGGTAGGGAGCGGAAAAGTTATTAAATCCGCTATGCCTACCCCCATGCGTCCAGCTGTATTAACCAGGCCTTTAAAAGTACCGCCTACCAATCCATAAATAACATTACTTTCATTAGTGACGTTAATAATATTTTTGGGAATCTCCAGTATGCCTAATCCCAGATTGGCAAATCCACTGCCTACTTTTCTGCCAATTTTAGCGCCATAAGTCTGCGGTTGTTGCGCATCATCATAGGGAATAGAAGAATAGTCGCCTGTCTGATAGCCGTAAGATTGCTGCATATCGGCTTGAGCAATCGGGTTGTATGCCATTGACAGGCAAGGTAATAAAAGGAAAACAAAAATACGATGATATGTAGACATGTCAGATCCTGTGGGTGTGTTAATAATGCAACCAAGTATAGCAGAGCTATGATTATTTACTTTCTTAGTGCCCGGGCGAAAGCATTAGCCATTGAACCCTGTTCAGGCTGTTTCTGCTTGGGATTGGTTACCTGCCTCTGACGGTTTTTCTCATGCCGGACTTCAACGGCTTCAGTGGTCGTTTTCATCGTTAAGGAAATGCGTTTGCGTTCGACATCAACTTCCAACACTTTCACCTTGACTATATCGCCCGCCTTGACAGCATCCCTTGGATCTTTAACAAAAGTATCCGACAACTGGGAGATATGCACCAGACCATCCTGATGTACGCCAATATCAACAAACGCGCCGAAATTGGAAACATTGGTCACCACGCCATCCAGCCTCATACCCGGTTCAAGATCGGTGATTTTTTCGATACCCACTTTAAACTCAATACTTTTAAATTCCGGCCTGGGATCACGCCCGGGTTTTTCCAGCTCTTGCAGAATATCGGTTACTGTCGGCAAGCCAAAATGTTCGCTGGTGTATTTCGCAGGATCAAGCTTGCGTAAAAACTGGCTTTGCCCGATAAGGTCACGAATTGATTTACCGGTATCGACGATGATTGCCTCAACCACAGGATAGGCTTCAGGATGGACGGCGGATGCATCCAGCGGATTATCGCCATTCGTCACTCTCAAGAAGCCTGCTGCCTGCTCATAGGCCTTATCACCCAGGCGCGGCACTTTCTTTAATTGCTTGCGGTTGGCAAACGGACCGTTCTCGTCACGGAACGCGACAATATTTTCGCTCACGCTTGTTGATAAACCGGATACCTGTTTAAGCAAGGCAACAGATGCAGTGTTAACATCAACGCCGACGGCATTCACGCAATCCTCTACGACCACATCAAGGCCACGGGCTAACTGGCTTTGATTGACATCATGCTGGTACTGACCAACGCCGATGGCTTTGGGATCAATTTTAACCAGCTCAGCCAGTGGGTCTTGCAAGCGCCTGGCAATCGAAACCGCACCGCGCAACGATACATCCAGATCGGGAAATTCTTTCGCTGCCAGCTCGGACGCCGAATAAACCGACGCACCTGCCTCGGAAACCGTCACCTTGCTAAACTTCAATCCACCATGTCTTTTTATTACATCGGCAAGTAATTGATCCGTTTCCCTGGAACCGGTACCGTTGCCTATACTGACTAAATCCACATTATGCTTTTCGATCAGCTTGGCCAATATTGCAATCGATTCATCCCATTGCTTGCGCGGCGGATGCGGGTAAATCGTATCGGTGGCAAGCAATTTTCCGGTAGGATCAACAACAGCCAGCTTGACGCCGGTGCGTATGCCGGGATCGAGTCCCATCGTGGTTTTGGCACCAGCTGGAGCCGCCAGCAGCAGGTCTTTTAAATTACTGGAAAAAACCCGGATTGCTTCGAGTTCGGCGGCTTCACGAAGCTTAAGTTTTAAATCCAGGTCAATGCGCGTGAACAGTTTTATTTTCCAGGCCAAACGCGCCGTTTCCGCCAACCAGGCATCCGCAGGCCGGGCGCTATCGGTGACTTTCAGGGTTTGTGCAACAAATCGGGCGCAAAGGTCATGCTCATCCTTATCTTCCGCACCGGGCTTAAGTGTTAATGACAACAAATCTTCATTGCGTCCGCGGAATAAGGCTAATGCCCGGTGTGAAGGAATTTTGTTGATCGCTTCGCTGTAATCGAAATAATCCTTGAATTTTTCAGCCGCCTGCTCCTTGCCGGTCACAACATTGGCGTGAACAATGCCTTTTTGCCAGATACGCTCGCGCAGTTCGGACAATAGGCCAGCGTCTTCAGAAAGCCGTTCCATGATAATTTGCCGCGCGCCATCCAGCGCCGCATCGGCATCGACCACGCTTTTTTCAGCATCAATATAAGCAACCGCTATTTGCACGGGAATCAGGCTGCGGTCTTTCAACAGCGCATCCGCGAGCGGCTCCAGCCCGGCTTCACGCGCAATCTGGGCTTTACTGCGGCGTTTGGGTTTGTATGGCAGGTATAAATCTTCCAGCAGGGTTTTCGTGTCGGCGTCGTTAATCGCTTTTTCCAGCTCCGGCGTCAGTTTGTCCTGAGAACCGATGCTTTCCAGAATGGTTTTTCGGCGCTCGTTAAGCTCGCGCAGATAAGCCAGGCGTTCTTCCAGAAACCTTAATTGCGTATCGTCCAGGCCGCCGGTGACTTCTTTCCGGTAGCGTGAAATAAAGGGCACCGTAGCGCCCTCGTCCAGTAATTGCACAGCGGCTTTGACTTGTTTGCTGTGAACAGCTAATTCTTCAGCAATGCGTTGGATAACGTCCATTTTGTGAATTTTTATGCGGGTTAAAATGAATCCATTGTAGCAGTTTCTGCAAATTTACTGCGGCTGTGAAAGCGCACCAGATAAATCAGGACAAGTACTAAAACAATAATGACAGGTTTATCGCCTGATCTGGCATAAGGCGTTATGCCACCCATCGGCGTTATATTTTCGGTCAGCACCGTAGTTGTAAATAACGGCGCCTGCTTGATGATTTTACCATCAGGAGCTACGACAGCGGTGACGCCTGTATTGGTTGCGCGTAACAAAAAGCGGCCTGTTTCGATGGCCCGCATTCTGGCAATCTGTAAATGCTGATGAGGCTCCAGCGAATCGCCAAACCAGCCGTCATTGGTGGTATTGACCAGAAAAGCCGCCTCGGGCAAGCCTGCAATCGCCGCCTCGCCAAAAGCATCCTCATAACAAATTGAATTGCTAAAAGCATAGCCGCCCGCTTTCAGCAAAGACTGGTCTGTCCTGCCCGGCGTAAATCTGCCCAGGTTAATACCCAGCGCATTCAACACAAAACCGGATACCGGCTGCCACGGCAGGTATTCTCCGAAAGGCAGCAAATGAATTTTGCGGTACATACCGGATTGTTCACCCAAGGTCATAACCGCATTGTACATTTCCTTGCCGGAATCACTTTCCACCGGAAGGCTGACGATTAAATCGGTTTTATGTTGCTGCGCCGCACGGCTTAACGGCTGGAGAAAATAATCTTCAACTTCGGACAAAAAAGCGGGGATCGATGTTTCCGGCCAGATAATGACGCGGGAATCCCAATTTTCCTCAGTCAGTTTTTGGTACAGTTGCAAGGTATTCATCCTGTTTTCAGGCCGCCACTTCTGGTCTTGTCCTATATTGCCCTGAATCAGCGAAACTCGAATCGGATCGCCGATTGCATTCGTCCATTTTATCGCCTGCAACAGGTTGCCCGTCCCCCACACAACGATAATGACAATACTTAAAGGCAGCCGTAATTGCTTATTCTGCAAAACAAGCACGGCAAGCGATGCTGTCAAGGCCAATAAAAATCCCGTACCGTAGGCGCCCAATACCGGTATGTACCCTGCCAAAGGCGTTTCTAATTGCGAGTACGCGCCCAGCAGCCAGGGAAAACCGTTAAGCACCAGAGCACCCCGAAAATATTCGATGGACACCCAAATCAGCGACATGCCGATTAGCTGCTTGTTACCGGGTATTTTTGCCGAAATATAGCCCGCCAACGCAGGAAACAAAGCCCAAAACATGACAAACAAACTGGTCAGCGCGCCCGAACTTAACACCCCTGCCCTGCCAAAATCATGAATGCTGATATAGACCCAGGAAACACCCAGGCCGAATGAACCCAAACCGAACAGGTAGCCGCGCAGCAAGGCGCGTCCAGGTGTTACCTGCCTCCAGGAAGCAAACAGGATAATCAGCGCAATAGGCGCCAGAAAGGCATAATCGAATGGGGCAAAGGCCAGCGTGAATAAGATACCGGCAATTAACGCAAAAAAATCCCAGTACTTGCTGCTGCTTGAAAATTGCATGATTTGCGTTTATGGATTTGAAATATGAGCGGAATATTTAAGCAAGCAAGTAGCCCGTATGCAGCGCAAGCGGAATACGGAGCATTAGTGCCACGAAATACTGGATTATTTATGCCCCGGAGGGTACGCTTACGCTTCATCCAGGCTACTCGCTTTCTGGTAGTGCTAAACCTGTAATGATACTGGAATTCAGGCTTTGCCTGACTATCAGGCAAAGCCTGACCTCCATTTACTTCTCTCATTTCAGTAACATTACATCCTTAGCACTACTCGCTTTCTTACCAAAGTATAGAGCCTGAAAGTTACAGCTTTAAAAAACGTTTTTCATTAAACCGCTCGGCAATTAACCGGATGAGTTGCTCCGCAAGAAGACTTTTATCCATCATTGCCAGATTTTCCTGACCGCCGTGCCAGTAAACCTGCAAGGCATTCTGCTCGCTGTCAAAACCGCCCTGCTCGCGTCCGACCCAGTTTGCCGCAATCATGTCGATATTTTTTTGCGCTAGCTTGGCGCGCGCATAGGTTTCAAGATCGTGGGTTTCCGCTGCAAAACCAACAGTGAAAGGAGCAGGTTCCAATTGTGCAACTTCGGCAAGAATATCCCTGGTTTTTTGCAGTGTCAGCGTGGTTTGTTCACCCTGTTTTTTTATTTTTTCCGGCGCGAGCGAGATGGGACTGTAATCGGCAACAGCCGCAGCGCCTATATAAATATGATGGCTTGATGCTTTGGCTATAACCACTTCATACATGTGTGCCGCCGTTTCTACGTTGATAACTTCGCTATGCTCAGGCGCTGCCAGCGCCACCGGCCCACTGACCAGCGTCACTTGCGCACCCGCTTTCATCGCTGCATCAGCCAGGGCATAGCCCATTTTCCCCGAGCTGCGATTAGTCAGGTAACGCACCGGGTCCAGCGGCTCGCGGGTTGGCCCGGCACTGATTAACACCTTGATGCCTGTTAAAAACTGTTCTGCAGGAGCTCCATGAGTGTGCAGCAAGCCATCACAAATCTCGGCAGGCTCGGACATTCTGCCAAATCCGGTTTCACCACAGGCCTGCCCTCCCTGTTCCGGGCCGATAAAACAAACGCCGTGGCTTTTGAGCCGGGCAATATTTTCCTGTGTCACCGCTTTATTCCACATTGCCTGATTCATAGCAGGCGCGATATAAACCGGACAATTAGCCGCCAGATACAAGGTCGATAACAAATCATCAGCCAGACCGTGGCTGAATTTTGCAATACTGTTGGCGGTTGCCGGCGCAATCAACAACACATCGGCCCAGCGCGCCAGATTAATGTGACCCATCGCATTTTCCTCATCCGCATCCAGCAATTGGCTATGTACCGGATTGCCGGACAGAGCCTGAAAAGTCAGCGGGCCGATAAACTGCATCGCAGCTTGGGTCATTACAACCCGGACTTCAGCGCCTTGTTTTCGCAGCAGCCTGACCAGTTCAGCCGATTTATAGGCGGCAATGCCGCCGCTGACACCCAATAAAATACGTTTGTTAATAGTCATTATCTATAACCTGATGGCAATGGGCTATTATGGCAACTATCCTAAAATTCTTCTATGCTTAAGTTTTAAGCGACAGAAAGGCATCATTATGGCTATAAAAGACTGGCTGGCCGAAGACCGACCCAGAGAGAAACTTTTGCAACGCGGTGCAGACGCATTAACCGACGCCGAACTGCTGGCGATTTTCCTGCGTACCGGAACACCGGGCAAATCGGCGGTTGACCTGGCCCGCGAGTTACTCGCTGATTTTGGCTCGCTAAAAGCCTTGCTGGATGCAGACCAACAACGATTTTGCCAGGGACTTGGTTTGGGCAGCGCAAAGTACGCACAACTCCAGGCCGTGCTGGAAATGGCCAAGCGTCATTTCATGGAAGTCCTGCAACGTGGCAACGCACTGACCAGCCCGGACATCACCCGCGCCTATCTCAGCGCCCAATTACGCGGTTACAGCTATGAGGTATTCGCCTGCCTGTTCCTTGACAACCAGCACCGCGTGATTCAACTGGAAGAATTATTCAGAGGCACCATAGACGGGGCCAGCGTTTACCCTAGGGAAGTCGCCAAACAAGCGCTGCACCATAACGCCGCCGCCGTGATCTTTGCCCATAACCATCCCTCCGGTATTGCCGAACCCAGCCAGGCCGACAAACACATCACCGAAAAACTCAAGCAAGCCTTAGGCTTATTCGATATTCGCGTACTGGATCATTTTATTATCGGCGACGGGCAACCTTACTCATTTGCGGAACACGGTTTGCTTTGATGCCCGAATCCTGAACAGCAAGCTATTGAACCTCTATTTTTAGCCACAAATGTGATACGATTAACAACTTTTTGTAAATCCTACATTCGACGTTATTGACTATGATTAAACAGCGAACCTTAAAAAACACCATCAGAGCCACAGGTGTGGGACTGCACACAGGTGATAAAGTGTATTTAACTTTACGACCCGCTGAGCCGGATACCGGCATCCGATTTCGCCGTGTGGATTTAGACGAACCCGTTACGATTAAGGCTACGCCCGGCAATGTTGGCGAGACTGTACTGTCAACCACTCTGGTTTCAGGCAAGGTAAAAATATCCACTATTGAACACTTGCTCTCGGCTTTTGCCGGTTTGGGCATCGACAACGCTATTATCGATGTCAGCGCCGCCGAAGTGCCGATTATGGACGGCAGTGCCGGACCTTTTGTATTTTTGCTGCAATCGGCGGGCGTTCAGGAGCAGGACAGGCCAAAACAATACATCCGCATCAAACGCAGCATCCGTGTTGAAGACGGCGATAAATGGGCGGCATTTGACCCGTTTGACGGTTTTAAAGTGACCTTTACCATTGATTTTGAACATCCTGCGTTTGAAGAGCATGTCAAAACCGCAACCATGGATTTTTCATCAACAACTTTTGTAAAAGAAGTCAGCCGCGCCCGAACTTTCGGCTTCATGAAAGATATTGAAATGCTGCGTAAAAACAATCTTGCCCTGGGCGGCAGCCTGGACAATGCCATCGTGGTTGATGACGACAAAATCATCAATGAAGACGGCCTGCGTTGCGCGGATGAATTTGTCAAACACAAGATTCTTGATGCGATTGGCGATTTGTACCTGCTTGGACATAGCCTGATCGGCGAATTTACAGGCTTTAAATCCGGGCACGGTTTGAACAACAAATTGCTGCGCACTTTACTGGCCGATAAAGACGCCTGGGAAATGATTACTTTTGATACCGAAGAAGACGCGCCTATCTCTTTTATGCGTTCCGCCCAGGCACCAAGACCGGAAGCCTAAACCGACAACCGCTTTAGCGTTGAACTGAGCTTTAGCAACGCCTGTTGCAATTGCTCATCCTCAATAATCAGGCTATGGCTGCGGATAACCTCTATGGTATCCGCAGACGGAATGTTCGCCTTCCGAACCGGCTGCAAAGCCACCCCCGTCTGTACCGTCATCACTTTAACCTGCACAATCCCGATAGTTTCCCTTGTCAGCGGCGCAATGCCGGCAAGGATGGCTTGGTTAAAAAACCGCAACTGCGACGCCCAAACCGCAGAATCCGTATAAATCAGCAATTTCTTATCTTTTAGCAGCGCATACTTAACCTGTTTTTTCAACTCCTCAGGCAAAGACGACTGCACACGCTGAAGCAATCTTTGCTGCTGCTCAATCTGGCTGCGGATATGCGCAATCGTCCGGCTTTGCCAATACTGCGGGGTTTTAAATGAAGCGGGTTTTTGAGCCATTATTATTGATAATTTCTAACTGCGGTGATGGTTTACTATGCTAACCCAACATACAAACTGAAGCCTAAAGCTTTTAGGTTCTGTTGACATTTCATCGTAGCCATAAGAGTACAGAGGCAAATGACAACATCCCCCTGTAATTAATGGCCTTTTTCTCATATCTGGTGGCAATCCTGCGGTAGTGTTTGAGCTTGCCAAACA
>Ga0208754_100176_pt1 | contig 28975 bp, 30 predicted proteins | sample LakWasMet55_HOW8_2_FD_183889 | JGI IMG/M metagenome (GOLD analysis project Ga0208754, IMG submission 183889) | Freshwater sediment methanotrophic microbial communities from Lake Washington under simulated oxygen tension - Sediment Metagenome... | ecosystem: Environmental > Aquatic > Freshwater >... | reverse complement strand
CAAGTAAAGTCTTCTACTGACATGGCCCTTCTCCCTCATGAAGTTGCTTTTGGTAGAACAACTCTACGGGAGTCGCGGCCTTGTCTTCAATTCATTTAAAGTTGAGCTTCGCGTATTACCGGATAATCAGCATTCAGGATATTGTCGACGCAGCTGCCGGGAATAAAAACTTGCCTGACAACGCAGTCTTGCTAACCTTTGATGACGGCTACCAAAGTTTTTACACCCGCGTATTTCCGCTGTTGAAAAAATTCCGCTACCCGGCAACGCTGGCTTTGGTCGGATCGTGGTTGGATAAGCCGAACACTGAAGGCCGCCCGACAATACCGTTAATGACTTGGCCGCAGGTACGGGAAGTTGTGGCATCCGGCTTGGTAGAAATTGCTTCGCACAGTTACGATTTGCACCACGGCATGATCGCCAATCCCCAAGGCAATGAACAAAGCGCCGTCACCAGTCGAATTTACGACAAGGAATACGAAGAATACGAAAAAGACGAAGCCTACCGCCAGCGGATTTTCGAGCACATGGGGAAAAGCTCGGACTTTATTTTCCAAAACCTTGGCATACATCCACGCGTGATGGTATGGCCTTACGGCGAATACAACTCCTTGGCGATAGATGCGGCAAAATTGGCTGGATTGCCTATTACCATGGGCTTACGCGACGGGCATAATAGCCTTGCCGATTTATCGGCAATCAATCGCCTGATACTTTACGGTAACCCCGACGCCAAACAATTTGCCCAACTGGTTGCCAAGCAGCGTTTGTCCAGAGCCTTGCGTGTTGTTCATCTGGATATGGATTTCATTTATGATCCCGACGAACAGCAAACCGAGCGCAATCTGGATGCTGTGGTTGACCGTATCCTCAACAGTGGCGCCAACACAGTCTATTTGCAGGCTTATGCCGATCCTGATGGGGACGGCAATGCCGATCAGTTATATTTCCCCAATCGCCACCTGCCGGTACGCAGGGATTTATTCAGCCGGGTCGCCTGGCAGTTAAAAACACGTGCCAAAGTAAAGGTATATGCCTGGATGCCTATCTTGGCTTATAAAACCGACGTGCCGCTCAAGTGGTATGTCAAGGAATGGCGTGACGGTAAACCGCAGCTTCCCGGCACATCTATACCCGCCTGTCGCCGTTTAATGCTGAAGCGCGTAAATATATCAGTGAAATTTACGAGGATTTAGCCAAATACTGTAGCTTTGACGGGCTGTTGTTCCACGATGACGGTATTTTGTCGGATTACGAAGATGTTTCGGAAGCCGCTATGGAGTTCAGCCATCAGGTATGGGGCTTGCCGACAGACTTTGAAAAAATCCATCAATCCGCTGACCTGCGTTTACAATGGGCGCAGCATAAAACTGCACTGCTGGCTGAATTCACCGATAGCCTGACGGATACGGTTCGTTATTATCGACCTGAAATCAAGACCGCCCGTAATTTCTATTCCTTGCCCCTGCTTAAGCCTTACAGCGAAGAGTGGTTTGCACAGTCATTCAAGGTTTTTCTGCAACACTATGATTATGTTGCGATAGAAGCGATGCCTTTTATGGAAAAAGCCGAAAATCCTGATCAATGGTTGCGCGAACTGGTACAGAAAGCGGCACAATATCCTGATGGTTTGAAAAAAATGGTGTTTGAACTGCAATCAGTCGATTGGGAAAAACAGCAAAAAATCCCCACGAAAACCTTTATCGGTCAATTTGAATTGCTGAAAAAGCAAGGCGCAATCCATATTGGTTATTATCCTGACGATGTTTTCCAGAACCAACCCGATTTGGACGCATTGCAAAAACACTTCCCTGTCGTTGTGACCGATAATTAAGTCTATGGAACAATTGCTATCGCAGCCCCTGATTCAACACTTGCTTGATGAATTATTCATCTGGCAGGAATGGCTGGAGGGAATACCCTGGCAAACAATGGACGAACTGGTGTCCCGGTTCGTTTTTTATTATCCGTTGTTAATGGCTTATATATGGATGATCGGCGGTATCATTTATTTTTTTCGCTGCGAATTAAAGAACAAGGATTTTGCAAGAGGACTGCCAAGTCTAGCCAAATATCCTCCGGTTTCCATCCTGATTCCTTGTTATAACGAAGGTGAAAATATCAGGGAAACGATTGAATATCTTTTACAGCAAAATTATCCTCATTACGAGATTATCGCGGTAAACGACGGCAGCAAGGATAATACACTGGATATACTGCAAGGCCTCGCCAGACAACATGAAAAAGTGCGCGTAGTCAATCTGGCAACCAACCAGGGTAAAGCCGTCGGCCTACGCACGGCGGCATTATTAGCCAACAGTGAGTACCTGATTTGCATTGACGGCGATGCGTTATTGGCGACCAATGCCGTAGCCTGGATGGTTCGCCATTTTATCGATAATCCCAACGTTGGCGCGGTCACCGGCAATCCCCGTATCCGTAACCGTTCAACCTTGCTGGGTAAAATACAGGTTGGCGAATTTTCGGCGATTGTCGGCATGATTAAACGGGCACAGCGTAATTACGGGCGTATTTTTACTGTTTCCGGCGTAATAGCTGCATTTCGTAAATCCGCACTGCAAGATGTCGGCTACTGGAGTCCCGATATGATTACCGAAGATATCGACATCAGTTGGAAACTTCAGCTGGCTGGCTGGACTATTCCATTCGAGACCAATGCTTTATGCTGGGTGCTGATGCCGGAAACGCTCAATGGTTTATGGAAACAGCGCAGCCGCTGGGCGCAAGGTGGCGTTGAAGTAGTGATGCGTTATTTTTCTGCCCTTTTTAGCCTGCGTGCATTACCGATGTGGCCGTTATACCTGGAATGCTGCATCAGCCTGTTGTGGTCATTTACCGTGCTGCTGCTGATTTTGCTAACGCCCATTCACCTGTTGCTGGATGGACGTCAGGAAATGCTCGGTGATTTAACACCGCACTGGACCAGCATGCTGCTAAGCGTTACCTGTTTGCTGCAGTTTGCTGTCAGTCTCGGGATTGATTCCCGCTATGAACAGCGCACCGGGGAGAAATATTATTACTGGATCATCTGGTACCCGATTGTTTACTGGCTCATCAACATCGGCACTGCCGTCAACGGTTTTATCAAAGCGGTTCGTAAGAAACGAGGCCAACGAGCGGTTTGGACGACACTAGACCGGGGTTTAAAAGAAAAATGAAGAGTTTGATTATCAATAACCCTAATCTGCAAACCCGGCAGCAGAAAATAGGATCGCTGTGCATTGCCACCTTCAGTTGGCTGTTATGGGTGTATTTTCTGTTGCCGCTGTTCACCCTGGCGGGCTGGTTGATGGGTGTTAAAAGCCTGGCAACTGAAGTCCGCTGGTTTGGCGGCTACAAAACCTTGCTGGAGTTGCTGCAAATGTACGGCAGCATCATCGCTGCTATCGCATTGCTGTGGCTGTGCTGGACACTATGCACAGCGTGGCGCAAATCAACCCTATTCCCATCGCAACAAACAGCACTGGACGATCAGATTTTATGCGAGTATTTCCACGTAACAGCACCGCAACTTAAGCAAGGCAAACGCACCAAAATCGTTACCGTCAGCTTTGATGATGCCGGACAAATTACCGGGATAGTAACAAACTAAATAGAATGACCAATACCCAACGATGATAATTCTCAAACCATGAATATTTTCAAGCGTGTACGAGTGCTTTACATACTGCATCGTCATGCTGTTGCCCATGAGCTTTGGCAGGATGTTGAAGAAAACCTGGCTCTTTTACAAGGCATGAGTGCTGTTGAGAAAGCGCATTTGCGCGAACTTAGCACGCTGTTTTTATATGAAAAGAACTTTGTCGGCGCACAAGGATTTGAACTTGACACTACTATCTGCCTGACCATTGCCGCGCTGGCATGTCTTCCGGTTCTTAAACTGGGCTTTAATTGCCTGTCGGGATGGACCGATGTCATCGTCTATCCAGGCGCGTTTCGAATCAGCAGGGATGCCGCGGACGAGGCGGGTGTTGTTCATCACCAGGATCAGGTATTAGTGGGTGAGTCATGGTCGCGTGGCCCGCTGATCGTGTCATGGCCTGAAGTTGAACGGGATATTCTTAAAAATGGCTCAGGCCGTAATGTGGTTATTCATGAAATCGCCCACAAACTGGATGTTTTGAATGGCCGTACCAACGGATACCCGCCGCTGCATACCGGTATGTCCGTACCACAGTGGACTGCTGTAATGACTGACGCCTATCAGCATCTGCTTACGCGCCTTGAGCATCACCATCATCCCTGCATTGACGCTTATGCAGCGACCAGTCCCGCTGAGTTTTTTGCCGTTATCAGCGAATATTTTTTCTGCTCGCCTGATATACTAAAAACCCATTTTGCGGATGTTTATCAGCAATTGCGGCTTTATTACCGTCAGGACCCTTTATTACGCCAGCATCCTGCTAGTTGAAAGTTCAAGAATTTGCTTTCTATACCGACTGGAATTTTCATCATTTGAGGGCTTCGAAGTGTCAGGTTACGCTGTCGCTTGGCAACGGCTTCTGCATCCACGCAGTCGTAACCCTATCTACGTGACTTAGCTGGTTTACAGGATACTTTGCACCTCAACTTGTGCGCCCCATAACATGGAGATAAGCCCTTGCATTCTATCCACAGCTCCCGTAGTAAAGAAAATTTCTTCGGCAATACGGTTGTTGGAAGCTAAGTTCATGCTACCGCCCAGGCGTCGTTCCAGTTGACGCGCTACAGCGGACGACGATTCAACGATACACACCTCAGGGCCAACAATGCTTCGTATTTGGGATTCCAGGAATGGGTAGTGAGTACAACCCAGCACCAAGGTATCTGCGCCTGCGGCTAATAATGGCGCGATATAGTGCTTGAGAAGATCGCGAGTCAGCTCGCTGTCTGTGTCACCCCGTTCGACCTGCTCCACTAATCCGGGACAGGGCTGAAGGATAATTCGGGTATCACGGGCGTAAAGCTGGCAGAGCCTCGCAACGGCAGGACTTTCCAGCGTTCTACTCGTCGCCAGCACGCCGACAACGCGCGATTGAGTCATCTCTACAGCAGGCTTGATGGCGGGTTCCATCGCGACAATAGGCAGGTGATACGAAGAACGGAGCTTCTCGATTGCAATGACTGTTGCCGTATTGCACGCAACGACAATGGCTTTGGCGTTAGACTGAATCAAAAACTCAACCATAGCCACAGCCCGGCTTTCGATAAAATCGGCATGACGATCACCATAAGGCGCGTTCGCGGAATCCGCCACATAAAGCAAATGCTCATTCGGCAGTGCCTTCCGAACGGCCTTTAGCACCGACAAGCCCCCAACGCCCGAGTCAAAAACGCCGATAGGGGCTGTGGTTGGGGGAAGTTTAAGCATATTGCGTGTGACGAAACATAATGGAAATTAGAGATTAAAATGACGCAGAGTAGGTGGTTTCGTCGATAGGCAAACCGCCTTGCAGCTTTACTGTGGCTAGGCTTTGGACCTTACCGAGTTAATGTATCAAGCGAGTGTTTCGGTTACAGAATTATGTATCGTCTGAGTTATCGTTGAAATTTTGAAAAGTTTTGCTGTGTATACTGGGCTTGTTTAGGTTTGTACTATTATGGCTGTTAATGTGGATTATTTTCTAATTTTATATCTTCAACTATAAAGCCAAATACTGATTTTCTTACCAGCAGTCTGGCTTTAATTTCTCCGTTTGATAGTGTCCTGTATTGATTCTCTGAAATGCTGAAGCGGAAAAACCATGTGTCTATCGATCGGGGCTTCAACTGATAATAACGAACTCTCTTACCATATCCCGTATCTTTGATAACAGAATCAATTATGATGGAAGGCTTTCCTAGCAACTTTGTGTAAATATAGGGTGTTGGGAATGCGATGGTTGTCCAAAGAAAACAAAATATTGCTGGCGGGGCAAACAGTAAACTAATAAATTTTTTGAATCTTGAGTATCTGTACCAAGCAGATGAAGGACGCCATAAATTTATTTGGTTCAAATAGATTAAATAGGCAATTAAAAGAAACGTAATAATTAATGAAATATAGGTAATAAGCCTAGAAACATAAGGCTCAAATACAAAATTACGGATAAAAGGAAAACATATGGCAGTGGCAATATACACGAAGAAAAAAAAGTTATTATCTTTTCATACTTCGGTGTTTCTTTTTTCCAAGGGAATTCCATTTGAAAACCTAACGTTAAGTAAACATGTATAGTGAAGTGTACACATTGTGAATGAGTCATGAGATACACACAAAAAGCCGTACAACATTTATACAGTTTTTTGTTTTTCAAACTTATATGTTTTGCGATTTTTTAGCAACAGATGTACGAAAATAAGTTCTACTCAGATAAACAGTGCCATAAACTATATGGCGAACTTGTGTTGTATAGTGACGCATCAACCCCCGTTTGCCGGGCCGAGCACCGAAGCTTTTAACGGGATAAGCCCTTTAGGGGCGCGGCAGGGAGGCCGCGCGTTGGCAAAGGGACAGGAGTCCCTTTTGACAACCTCCTGTTAAATGCGAGGCGCGCAGGATGAAGCGGCAATCGGGTCGCCTTTTCTTTGGATACTTTCTTTTGGCGAGGCAAAAGAAAGTATCTCGCCTTCGGGTGCGAGAACCCGATTAAAATTAAAGCGTTGCGATAGCGACACAAAAATCGTAGTTCACATACCTGTGCCTAGATTCCGGCAATCCCTGCCGGAATGACGGCGTTATGAGTTGTATATACTTCAAACGGTCAAGTTTTCGGTTTTTATATGGATTATATTGTCGATTTCAAAAATATTAGTGTGCAGTCTCCTCTTTGAAAAAGAGGGGTTAGTAACCTAAAGGTCATAAAGGGAGATTTTTTAAATAAATCCCCCTCAATCCCCCTTTTTCAAAGGGGGAGGATGAATCATGAGAAAAAACGAAAACTTGACCGTTCAGAGTATAGATACTCATGCTACAGCATATGCAACAGGTGTGACGGAAACAACAACCCAATAACATGAATACCATCCAACCCCAATTCCACCACTACATCGGCATCGACTACTCCGGCGCAGAAACCCCAAATTCTAGCCTAAAAGGCCTGCGCGTTTATCGAGCCGATAACAACACCAAACCTGAAGAAGTATTACCCCCACCCAGCCCAAGAAAATACTGGACGCGGCGCGGCCTTGCCGAATGGTTGGTCGAACAGTTAAGCGGCGATAAACCGACACTGGTTGGTATCGATCACAGTTTCTCGTTTCCGTTGCGTTATTTTGAAGTGCATCATCTGCCGCCGGATTGGGCGAATTTCCTTGATGATTTTCAACAGCATTGGCCGGCTGACGATGAGTTTATGTATGTGGATTTTATCCGTGACGGCCTGCATGGCAATGGTGCTGAGCGTATGGGCAATACGCGCTGGCGGCGTATTGCCGAGGAACGCTGTCGCGCCAAGTCGGTATTTCATTTCGATGTGCCCGGCTCAGTGGCGAAATCTACACATGCCGGTTTGCCGTGGTTGCGGTTTTTGCGCCAGGAACTGGGCGGTCGTTTGCATTGCTGGCCGTTCGATGGCTGGACAATTCCGGCGGGGCGTTCGGTTGTGTTGGAAGCATATCCGGCGCTCTATAAACAGGAGCTGGAGAAAGCAGAGCGAACACCGGATCAGCAGGATGCTTACGCGATTGCCAGCTGGATGCAGCAGGCTGGCAGGGAGGGTGCGCTTGCCGGGTATTTGAACCCGAATCTGTCTTTACAGGAACGCGCGATAGCCGGGGTTGAAGGCTGGATTCTGGGGGTTAAATAGACGGTGCTGAGAAATTGCTGGATTTAGTTTCTTATCTGATTTCCCTCACCCCAGCCCTCTCCCAGAGGGAGAGGGGGTATTTTTTGAGCGAATCTCCGCATTGCATCAAATCGGTGTTGTCTGTATCCTGCACTGTATGCAAATCAATCTTATTTCAGTAGGAAACCGTATGCCGGGCTGGGTGCAGCAGGGCTATGAGGAATATGCCAAACGCCTGCCGCGTGAATGCGAGCTGGTGCTTAAGGAAATTGCGCCGGGCAAACGCGGTAAGAACAGCGATGTGGCGCGAATTACCCGAGATGAAGGGGAGCGCATGATTACAGCAATTCCGCCGGGTAGTCATGTGGTGACGCTGGATATTCCGGGTAAACCGTGGACAACGCCGGATTTAGCCGAGGCCATGCAGCGCTGGCTGGCAAGCGGGCAGCATATCGCATTGATGGTTGGCGGGCCGGAAGGTCTGGCGGAGCCGGTCAAGCAACTGGCGCGGGAATCCTGGAGTTTGTCTAAGCTGACGTTCCCGCATCCTTTGGTGCGTATTGTCGTTGCCGAGCAGATTTATCGCGCCTGGAGTATTCTTAATAATCATCCCTATCATCGTTAATGTCAGCCCAAATTATTCTTGCTTCTGCATCTCCGCGCCGAAAGGAACTGCTGGACCAGATTAAAGTCAGCTACCAAGTCCATCCAGTTGATATTGATGAAACGCCGCGCTTGAATGAAGTGCCTGCGGCTTATGTGCAAAGGCTGGCGGCAGAGAAATCGGCGGCGGGTGTCGCGCAGACAGGCGGGGTCTTGCCGGTTTTGGCGGCGGATACCACCGTGGTTTTGGGTGATAGGATTATGGGCAAGCCGGAACATCTGGATGATGCCTTGTCTATGTTAATGCAACTGTCGGGCAAAACCCATCAGGTCTATACGGCGGTCTCTGTGCGAGGGTTTGGTCATAGCCGAGTGCTTAGCGTCACTGATGTGACGTTCAGAGCGCTGACGGAACAGGAAATCATCGCCTATTGGCATAGCGGCGAGCCGCTGGATAAAGCAGGCAGTTACGCCATTCAGGGCCGGGCCAGTATTTTTGTGGAATCGATAAAAGGCAGTTTTTCCGGTGTGGTCGGTTTGCCGTTGTTTGAAACCGCGCAACTTTTATCGCAACAAGGCATAGAATTTTTTAAATGAGTGAAGAAATTTTAATTAACGTAACCCCACCTGAAACCCGCGTTGCGGTGATTGAAAACGGTGTGTTGCAGGAACTTATCATCGAACGGACGCGCGAGCGGGGACTGGTGGGTAATATCTATAAAGGCGAAGTCTGCCGCGTTCTGCCCGGAATGCAGGCGGCATTTGTCGATATTGGCCTGCCCAGGGCGGCTTTTTTGCATTTGTCCGATCTGTGCGCTAAGGATCTGGAAAAAAAAGGCTCGGAAAATATCGAGCATTATTTGCATGAAGGCCAGCATATTGTCGTGCAGGTTGTTAAAGACCCGCTCGGCAGCAAAGGCGCACGCCTGACCACCGAAATATCGATACCGTCGCGGTTCCAGGTGTTTATGCCGTATTCAAGCACTTCGGGTGTGTCGCAGCGGATTGAATGCGAAGCCGAGCGTGTCCGTTTAAGAGCCTGTCTTGACAGCTTCAGGCAGGAAAACAAATGCGGCGGTTTTATTGCCAGAACAGCGGCGGAATGCGCGGAAGAGTCAGTGTTGATTGCCGATATGACCTTTTTGTTGAAGTTGTGGGAGTCCATTTCAGCAAAAATTGCTACCGCCAAGCCTAAGCAGTTTATCCATAAGGATTTGCCGCTCAGTGTCAGGACCTTAAGGGATTTATATAAGGAAGGTATTGAACGGGTGCGGGTGGACTCAAAAGAAACCTATCTGCGCTTGCTTGAGTTTGCCGAGGTATTTGTGCCAGAAATCGTGCCTGTGATCGAGCATTATTCGGGGGAATGCCCGGTATTTGATATATACAGCGTCGAAGATGAGATTAAAAAAGCGCTGGAGCGCAAGGTAAAATTGAAATCCGGCGGGCATCTGGTGTTCGACCAGACCGAGGCGATGACGACCGTGGATGTCAATACCGGCGGCTATGTCGGCGGGCGCAACCTGGAAGAGACGATTTTCAAAACCAATCTGGAAGCCGCACAAACGATTGCTCGCCAGTTGAGATTAAGGAATCTGGGCGGCATTATTATTATCGACTTTATCGATATGAAAAGTGAGGAGCACAAAAAGCAGGTTTTGCAGGCGCTGGAACGCAATCTGGAAAAAGACCGGGCAAAAACCAAAATTACCGAAGTGTCTGTGCTCGGCCTCGTGGAAATGACCCGCAAAAGAACCCGCGAAAGTCTGGAGCATATCCTCTGCGAGCCTTGCAGCGCCTGCGGCGGACGCGGTGTGTTAAAAACTGCCGAATCAATGTGCCTGGAAATATTCCGCGAGATTATTCGTGAAGTCCGGCTATACAAGGTGCAGACTTTGCTGGTGCTGGCATCCAATGGCGTTGTGGAAATGTTGCTGGATGAAGAGGCGGACATGCTGGCTGAACTGGAAACATTCCTGGGCGTGCAAATCAAGTTCAGGGCGGAGGCTGAATATAATCAGGAGCAGTATGATGTGGTGTTGCTTTAGTTTGCCGGACAGAAGCCTGAAGACAACCTGCAGCGTTTATTACTTCCTCCCTAACCCTCCGTTTTCTGTATTTCATAGATGATCCATCATATTAAGCGGGCTACGCGGCATCTTGTCTTCTGGTCGCTGGTAACAGTCGCGGTCAGCCTGACGGTTCTGCGTTTGTCATTATCGGGCATAGAACACTATAAAGCCGGACTGGCCGCCCGAATCAGTGAATTAGTCGGTGCGCCGGTAAAAATAGGCCGCTTGAGCGCAAAAATGCAGGGTTTTAATCCTGAGATTTTATTAAAAGATATCGCTGTTTCATCTTTGCTTGGTAATCTCCAGCCCGCCATCCAGCTTAAGGAAATACGCTTGGGCGTCAACCTGTTCAATATGCTGGTAAGCAGGGAGTTATTGTCATCGACCTGGGTCACGCTGGTTGGTGCCAAAATTTCGGTGAAACGTAAACTGGATGGAAGCTTTGCTGTAGTCGGCTTAAAAGCAGGCGATGAGCAGCCGTTGTGGTTATTACAGGGCAGTAAATATCAGGTATTACAAAGCCAGATTAGCTGGCAGGACGAACAAGGCCGCATTAAGGATATGGTTCTTGATGGCGTTGACCTGGAAATCAGCAATCGCGATCAGCATCATAAAATGAACGTCCTGGTGCAACTGCCGAAAAAATATGGCGATCAATTAACCCTGTCGATGGACCTGAATGGCAATCTGTTTGCGCCGTCCTCTATTGATGGCAAAGCTTATATCGAGGGAAAAAACATCAATCTGGCGGAATGGGTTGAAGCCCGTTTGCCGTTTGCTGTTAATTTAAGCGCTGGCTACGGTAGTTTTAAAGTCTGGAGCGAGTTGCAGCATTCGCAGCTTGTTTCGCTGAGTGGCAGCGCACAAATGGAAGCCCTGCAATTTACAGGGCAGGATAATACGCAATTTCCGGTTAAGCAGCTAAGCACTGATTTTCATGCCAGTGTCGATGGCACGGCTAAGCAATGGCAGTTTGGCGTTAAACATTTTTTACTGGAAACAGCCGAAACTTTAAAAAGCCCGGCTAGAAAATGGCCGGACGCTGTTTTCAGTATCGCCGGTCAATTTACTGATGATAATGCCTTGCAAAAAGCCGGATTGCGGGTTAAACAAATGGATTTGCAGGAGGCCTCCTACCTTGTCCGGTTTTTTGCTCCATTGTCGGAACAACAGCATGCCTTATTGACGCAGGCACAGTTAAAAGGAAGCCTGGAAGGTTTCGCGCTATACGTTGACCGGGAGCAACAAGTGTTTGCGGTTAATGGTAAATTTACCGGCATCGGCATAGCGCCACTCTCAAAAATGCCCGGCATAGCAAATTTGACGGGGGCAGTAAAAGGGACTGAAAAAGCCGGACTCATTAATTTTGAGACTAAAGATGCAAAGCTTGTCTTGCCGGCCTTATTCCGCGATGAAATTATCATCAAACGCCTGCAAGGTGGGCTGGGCTGGCGGCAAAGTGAAAATGACTGGACTTTAACCAGTCAACTGATTGAGCTGGATGTGCCTAACCTGCAAAGTAAAACCCGCCTGGATTTGACCGTTCCCAAAAATGACGATTTGCCGTTTATGGATATGCAAATCGCACTGGCCTGCGATGATGTCAGCAAGCTCAAACATTATTTACCCGCTCATGTGATGAAACCGACCGATGTTATCTGGCTGGATCGGGCTTTTGTCAGTGGGCGGATCAGTAAAGGCCGTGTGTTGTACTACGGCAAGCTGAGACAATTTCCTACTGCCGGAAGCGGTACAGGCGTGTTTGAAGCTTTGCTTGATATTGAACAGGGAGAATTGAACTATGCGCCGACCTGGCCGAATATAACGGATATAAAAGCCGAAGCTGCGTTTTTACAAAATCGTATGGAAATTAATGCCTCCCAGGGACAGAGCGACAAGTTAGTTGCCAGTAAAGTCAATGTGATTAATACGGCTTTGGGTAAAAGCAAGCAGTTGCTGGTTCAGGGTGAGCTTGAAGGCAAAATAGCCGATGTTTTAAATTTTTTAGCACAGACGCCGCTGGCTAACCGAACCGGCAATATTCTTAAGACGATCGTCCCTGAAGGCAATACTCAGGTGACGCTGGATATGGTGCTGCCTTTGCAGGATGGGAATTCTCTAAAAGTCGACGGCAATGCGCAGTTGAATAATGCCCGTGTAAAGGTAAAGCCGCTGGCTTTATGGGTGAACCAGATCAATGGCGAACTAAAATTCAATGAACTCGGTATTTATAGCGACACTATCCATGCTGAGGCCTTGAATCATCCCATCCTTATCGATATTGATAATGTCAATAAGCAAACGGCTATTAATATCACGGGGAAGGCCGATATTATCGATTTACGCAATCAATTTAAAATGCCGGGTTGGGATTTGGCAAGGGGCGGGACTGATTACCAGCTAAAGTTAAAATTGCCTTATGACCTGAATGCGGCTGAGCTTGACGTTAAATCCAGACTGGTTGGTGTAGAACTGTCATTGCCCGGTCAATTGGCTAAATCCAGGACTCAGGAAAAATCTTTAGCACTGAGGTTCAGCCTAGGCGATAGTGCCTATTTACCGATCACATTAAATTACGATAATAAATTGAAGGTGGCGTTCAAACTGGATGCCGACCGGCAAACCATTTATTCCGGGCATGTTTTGCTGGGTTCAGGTGAAGTGGCCCAGCCCAAAGAAGCCGGATTGATTTTAGAGATCAATCAGGACCCTCTGGATTTGCATGAATGGCTGGGTTTATCGGTCGGTCAAAGTGGAAACACCGGTAACATCAATGCTATTAAAGTTCATAGTCAGCATGCGCACTGGAAGCAAACCCCATTGGGCGAGTTTGATATTGAACTGAAACCGGATGGTCAATATTGGGCGGGCACTATTAATGCCCCTTTCGCAAAAGGCAAAGTGCATTTCCCGGCCGAATTGAACAATACCGGGATTATCAACCTTGATATGGATTTGCTTGACCTGTCGGCTTTAAAGCAGTTGAAGTCCCAAAGCGCCGGGCAGGCAACCGGTTTATCACCTAAAGACTTGCCCTTATTCACTATCACCAGCGATAAAACACTATGGAATTCTGTTGATCTCGGTATGCTGACCCTGACAACTGAACGTATCGCAGACGGTATTGCGTTTAAACAAATGGAACTTAACGGTATAGGCCAAAAACTGGTGATTGCCGGTGACTGGAAGATAACAGGTCACGGTTCTCAAACACAGATGCAGGGCCGCCTGGAAATGCCGAGCGCGGGTTTGTTGCTAGACCAGCTTGGCATTACCAGGGATATGACAGAAACGCGGGGCAATGTGAATTTTACTTTTAACTGGCATGCGGCACCTTATCAGTTTGCCCTGGCGGATTTACAGGGAAGCATTGATATTGACTTTAAAGGAGGGCGTATTTTAAGTGTAGAGCCCGGATTTGGTCGGGTACTGGGCATACTGGCGATGGCGCAGTGGGTAAAACGCTTGCAACTGGATTTTAGCGACGTTTTTGAGGAAGGCTTGACTTTTAACAAAATTAACGGACATTTCAATCTTACCAATGGTGTTGCCGCTACGGATAATCTGGTAGTCGATGCCATAGCCGCCAAAATCAACATTACTGGCGATACCAATCTCGTTAATAAAACCGTTGACCAGCTAATCAAGGTGACACCAAAAAGCGCTGATGCGGTACCTATTGCTGGTACAATTATGGGCAAGGTAACCAGCCTGATTGCCCAATCTTTAACCGGTAAAGACCAGGACGGCTTTTTCTTCGGCTCTGAATATCAGGTAAAAGGCAAGTGGAATAATATGCAAATTATTACCCTGCATGAAAATGAGGGCTTGGTGCAGAAAACCTGGAACAGTATTACTAATTTCCCATCATTATTTGAATCGCAACAGCATTCAGGAACACCACAAAGAGAGCGAAAATGAGCAAATGTGCAGCTATACAAATGGCATCAAGTCCCAGTGTCAGTTCAAACCTGTGGGAGGCCGAAAAGTTAATAGCAGAAGCAGCCAAAGCGGGGGCAAAACTGGTGGCTTTGCCGGAAAATTTTGCTCTGATGGGCGATCATGAGCTGGACAAAATCAAGGCAAAAGAACCTGACGGCAGCGGCCCTATCCAAACCTTTTTAGCGACGGTTGCCAAAAAATACGCCGTCTGGGTCATTGGCGGCACTATTCCGATAGCGGGCGATGATGACAATAAAGTGCGGGCTGCCTGCGTTATCTATAATGACCAAGGCGAGCGGGTTGCGCGCTACGATAAAATGCATTTGTTTGATGTTAACGTTCCGGGTACCAGTGAAGTTTATCGTGAATCGGATTCGATTGAGCAAGGTAGCCAGCCCCTGATTATCGATACGCCATTTGGCAGGCTGGGTGTTGCGGTTTGCTATGACCTGCGGTTTCCTGAGTTTTTCCGGAAACTGAGCAGCCAGGGCGTGGAAATTTTGGTCATTCCTTCGGCATTTACCGCTGAAACCGGTGCGGCGCATTGGGAGTTGTTGCTGAGAGCACGGGCCGTGGAAAACCTGTGCTATGTGATCGCGCCTAATCAAGGCGGCTTCCATTTGAATGGACGCAGAACTTTTGGCCACAGCATGATTATTGACCCTTGGGGCGTAGTGCTGGATTGCTATAAAACAGGTGGCGGCTTTGTTTGTGCGGACATCGATCTTGAGCGCCTGGAAAAAGTGCGTAGCGCATTTCCGGTTTTAAACCATAGGCGTTATCTGAGTGAGTAGAATAGTCGTGAAATACATGCGGTCGATTATCAAAAATTTATTGCTTGGCGCTGCCCTGGTCTCCTGTGCCGGTGAGGACGCTCGTTACAAAGACACTCAAATGCTGGAGCGTCCGCCTGTTCTGCCTGTCATAAAGCAACCCGGTGAGGAGTTTGTTGAACCTGATGAAAGCGTGGTTCCCAAAAAGCGTAAAGGCACAGGATTGGGTTCGGATGTTCATATGATTGAATCAAGGCCGATGCAGTTAATCATCAAAAAACCGTTTGACGAAGCCTGGCGGTATCTGGATCAGGCTTTAAAGCAAAGCCAGATCAAAATTACTGATCGTGAGCAGGAAAAAGGCATTGTTTACGTTTATTACAAGCAAAAAAATCTTTTTGAAAATGCCGCCTCTTTGTTTACAAAGGGAAAAGAAGACGAGCCTCACGAAGCGAATTATGTGCTGACGGTAAAAGAAGAAGGTGCAGAAACCAGAATAGTGGCAACGGAAGTGAATGCCGCGGAGCAGGTCAAAAAACCCAGTTACGAGGATACCGATACCAGCGATGCGGAAGCGCTGTTATGGGAGCTGCATGAGACTCTGCGTGATGACTTAAAAGAAGAATAATGAGGGATAAGGTTAAAAGCTGCAACCTTATGTTTTTCACCCCAAACCTATTGTAATTTTCTGATGGAACTATTAACACTTGCAAGACAAGCCGTCCTGACACCAACCGGTATCCGGGATAACGATATTGAACAGATTATGGGCCGATTGCTCAGCTCTCCGGTTGATGCGGCGGATATTTATTTTCAGTCCAGCCACTCTGAGGCCTGGGTTATGGAAGGCGGTATTATTAAGGAAGGCCGCCATAGTATCGAGCAAGGCGCTGGCGTGCGGGTGGTATCCGGCGAAAAAACCGGCTTTGCCTACAGCGACCGGATTGAAGTACCGGTATTGCTGGAAGCCGCTAATAATGTCAAAGCTATCGTCAGGCAAGGCCAGAATACCAAAGTTGGCCTGACGCATGCTGAAAATTACCGGGCACAATATCCATCACTTAACCCTTTAAAATCGCTGGACGACCAGCAAAAAATCGATTTATTGCGCAAGGTTGACAGCGAAACCCGCAAACTGGACAGCCGCATTGAAGAAGTGATTGTCAGCCTGTCATCTGAACACGAAAGCATACTCGTGGTGAACCAGGATGGGTTTATAGCAGCCGATGTGCGTCCATTGGTGCGTTTGAACGTCAGCGTAATCGTCGTGGAAAACGGCAGGCGCGAGCAGGGCAGCATGGGCGGCGGCGGCAGGAGCGATTACCGTTTTTTCCTGGAAGACGACAAAGCCTTGGAATACGGACGCGAAGCAGTACGGCAGGCACTGGTCAATCTGGAAGCGACAGAAGCCCCGGCAGGCAATATGACCGTGGTTTTGGGTCCAGGCTGGCCGGGTATATTGTTACATGAAGCTATAGGTCACGGGCTGGAAGGCGATTTTAACCGCAAGGGTACGTCTGCATTCAGCGGTCGCGTTGGCGAACGGGTGGCATCAAGCTTATGCACCGTGGTCGATGACGGTACCTTAGCCGGTCGGCGCGGCTCATTGAGCATAGACGATGAAGGCACACCAACCGAGAAAACAGTATTGATAGAAAACGGCATTCTCAAAGGCTATATGCAGGACAAGCTCAATGCCCGTTTGATGGGGGTCAAACCTACCGGCAACGGCAGGCGCGAATCCTACTCCAGCTTGCCGATGCCGCGCATGACCAATACTTACATGCTGGCAGGGCAACATGATCCCGAAGAAATCATAAGGTCGGTCAAGAAAGGCCTGTATGCGAAAAATTTCGCCGGTGGTCAGGTTGATATAACCTCCGGTAAGTTTGTGTTTTCCGCCAGCGAAGCCTATTTGATTGAAGACGGCAAAATAACCCGTCCGGTGAAAGGCGCAACCCTGATCGGCAACGGCCCTGATGTGTTAACCAAAGTCTCTATGGTCGGCTCCGATCTGGAACTGGATAGCGGCGTCGGTACTTGCGGCAAGGACGGGCAAAGTGTACCGGTTGGTGTCGGACAGCCTACTTTGAAGATTGACGGGTTGACTGTGGGCGGGACGAGTGTTTAGTGAAATTTACCCAATATTTTCTCTATACAAGGAACAGGACAGATAGGGCGGCTATAAAGCTGGAATGGATTGAGCATGTTATTAACTTCCCTATCAAGACGCAAAAGCAGGCAGACGGGCGGTTTAAGAAATGGGGATTTGTTCAGGAAGAAGAGAAATATTTAAGGGTGATTTTACTGGAAGATGAAGAGACGATACATAATGCTTTCTTCGATAGGGGGTTTAAAGGGGTAGACAATGAAAATTAAATATTTTGAAGATACCGATACAGCATTGCTGGAGTTTTCAGAGCGCCCGGTTTTTGAAACTAAAGAAATTAATGAAAACATTTATCTTGATTTGGATAAAGATGGGAATTTGATCGGTATGACGATTGAACATGCATTATCGCAAGCAAATATCAATGAAGTCTCATTTCAACAGATAAATAGGCAAGTAGCCTAAAAAAGCGGATTAAGAGAACACAGTGCAAAATAACGAACAAATTAACCACCTTAAAAACACCATTCAAGCCTTACTGGATGAAGCCAAAAGACAGGGTGCGAGCGCCGCCGAAGCGGGCTTAAGCCAGGAAAACGGCTTGTCGGTCACTGCACGTCTGGGCGAGGTGGAAACTATCGAACATCATTGCGACCAGGGCTTAGGGATCACCGTTTATTTCGGACAGCGCAAAGGCTCGGCCAGTACTACTGATTTATCGCCGGAATCAATCAAGGAAACAGTCAGTGCGGCATGCAGTATCGCCCGTTACACCAGTGCAGATGAATATGCAGGTTTGCCCGAAAAGGAACTGCTGCAAACCGAGTTTCCCGATCTTGACCTTTATCATCCCTGGGAACTTAATGCTGACCAAGCGATTGCCCTGGCGATAGAATGCGAAGCAGCGGCCCGCTCCTACCACGCAGAAATCAGCAACTCCGAAGGCGCGACAGTCAACAGTCATCAAGGCATCAGAGTGATGGGTAACAGCCTGGGCTTTTTGCAAGGTTATGCTTCAACCCGCCATTCCTTAAGTTGCTCGGTACTGGCGCAGCGTGGCGACAGTATGCAGCGCGATTACTGGTATAGCGTCGCCAGAAATGTCGACAACCTGGAAGCGGCTGTCGAAATCGGCAAAAAAGCCGCCGAACGCACTCTTAGACGTCTGGATGCGCAGACCTTGAGCACCCGGCAATGCCCTGTTTTGTACAGCGCAGAAGTGGCTGGCGGTTTGCTGGGCTCATTGATAGGCGCGATCAGCGGCGGCAGTTTATACCGCAAATCCTCGTTTCTGCTGGATGCCCTGGATACGCAGATTTTTCCGGACTTTATCCATATCTACGAACAGCCCTATTTAAAAGGCGCATTAGGCAGCGCGTCCTATGACAGCGAAGGCGTGGCAACGCAAACGCGCGATATAGTCAAGGACGGAGTTTTGCGCGGCTATGTGTTAAGCACCTATTCAGCGCGTAAACTCGGTATGCGCAGCACCGGCAATGCCGGCGGTGTGCATAATTTAACGATAACGCCCGGCGAGCATGACTATCAAGCCATGCTGCAACAACTGGATACCGGTTTGCTGGTTACCGAGTTAATGGGGCAGGGCGTGAACATGGTCACAGGCGATTATTCGCGAGGTGCGGCAGGTTTTTGGGTGGAAAACGGTGTAATCCAGTACCCGGTCGAAGAAATCACTATCGCCGGAAACCTTAAAGATATGTTCAGGCAGATTGTCGCCATTGGCAACGATGTTGATTATCGCGGTAATGTACGCACAGGATCGATCCTGGTTGAGAAGATGTCGATTGCCGGGGAATAAGTTTAGCGTTTTATTTTTCAGTATGCGGGGCAAACGATGTCAGTTAATTTGCAAATTAAAGACACCTGGATAAGTGAAGAAGAGTATCTGGAAGGTGAGTTAACCAGCGAAGTGAAGCATGAGTATATTGACGGTAAAGTGTTCGCAATGGCGGGTGCGAGCCGCAACCATGAACGGATTGCAGGGAATATTTATCGCCAATTCGGCAATCACTTGCAAGGTAAGCCCTGCGAACCGTTTCGTTCAGATCTAAAAATTAAAGTCGGCAGCAAATTTTTCTACCCCGATGTGATGGTTGTTTGCGATGAGCCAAACCCGCACAGCCATTACACCCAATCGCCTACGCTGATCGTGGAAGTGTTGTCAAAAAACTCGCGGCGCATGGATGAAACTACCAAGCGCCTCGCTTACCAAAGCATCCCCACCTTACAAGAATATGTATTGATCGAGCAGGATTTTGTCGATGTGGAAGTATGTCGCCTTAGTCAAGGTTGGGTTTCTGAGCATTATTTCTGGGGCGATAACGTATATTTCGGAGCTGTTGACCTGACGCTGACAGTGGCTGAGATTTATGACCGGGTTGATAACGAGGAAGTGTCGGGGTTGTTGCAGGGCTAGTTATTTGTAGTTTAGGTAGTCAATTTTTCTCTAATCTGTTTTTATTGTGGGGCGTTAGACTAATTGGAAGCAGCAAAAGCGTTGGGCAAGCATATTGAGGTGACGTTGGTTTAACAACACCCATTCGGGCATATTTCTTCCAGAATTTTGGCTGCTTGCATATCTGGTTTTTTAACCTGATAGCCTGTAACTGGCCTAGGAATGAAGCCATCGGGATTTACATTGGATGAAAGTTCGACACGAACATCAAGGCCGCCATCCTTGGCATTTTGATGACCTCCCCAGGCTAGGCCAGTGGTTGGTAAATATTGAGTTTGGAGGTTTGCTTCACATAGCTTTAACTAACGTGCATAATTCGGTATCATCAAGTTCTTTGATGTCATCGCTTGTTATTTCAAACATGTTGTCTTTTTAGCGATTAAGGAAATTTGAAGGTGAGATGTGGCTTGCTTTTCACTACTATAGAACGCAAGTACACAACTTTCTTAACGAATAAGCCTGACAGGTACGCCAATATCCAACTGCGCCCATATTTTATCGGCAGTCAAGACAGGTAAATCCAGGTGGGTTGCCAAAGCTAAACAAGCCCTATCTCCCAATGAAAGTCCAAATGGCTTGGTTTGTTGCCATAAGTTCCCTGCGATATGGGCTTGCTGCATATCAAAATCGAAATAAGTTAAGCCCAAAGCAGCTAAATCCTGATTCAAATTTTCGATGTTGATATTTTTGGCAATGGCTTTTTGAATAACTTCAGTCCAGTTTACGCTTGATATAGCGGCTTTGTTGAGGGTGTCCCGAATTTTGTGTAAACGGATTTTTCAATTATCGGATAGGCATTCGATCCTCGAACATAATACTAAACCGGTTAAGAGCGGCTTTCCAGTTTTGTAATGGCATCGTCCATTTTTGGCTGATATTCCTTAACGCCAAGTAAAACAGTTTCAGCACGGCCTCATCGCTGGGGAACGCCGCCCGGTTCTTGGTGATCTTGCGCAGACTCATATTCACCGACTCGATGGCATTGGTGGTATAAATGATGCGCCGGATTTCCGGTGGATAATCAAAGAAGGGGATGATACGCGCCCAGTTGCGCCGCCACGATTGGACAATGGAAGGAAACTCCGCCCCCCATTGAGCTTCGAACTCGTCCAGCCTGGTTTCGGCTTCTTCGACGGTAGCCGCGGTATAGATAGCACGCAAATCAGCCGCTACCGCCTTGCGCTGTTTCCAGCTGACGTAGTTCAGGCTGTACCTGACCAGATGCACGATGCAAAGCTGAACCGCTGTCTTGGGGTAAACCGTTTCGATCGCTTCCTACCCACAGGGCATAAAGGGAAGCCTTTCAAACCATCCACGCAAGCGATGAAGATGTCCTGTACGCCACGATTCTTCAGTTCTGTCACCACTTGCAGCCAGAATTTAGCGCCCTCGGTCTGGGCCATCCAGAGGCCGAGCAGTTCCTTCTCGCCAGACAGGTTAAGACCCAACGCCAGATAGACGGCCTTGGTTCGTACTGTTCCGGCGTCACGCACCTTAACGTGGATGCAGTCCAGATAGACGATGGGGTATACCGCATCAAGCGGACGCGATTGCCATGCTCTGGCGTCTTCGATAACAGCATCGGTGACCGATGAAATCAGCGTGGGTGAGACCTCAGTACCGTACATGTCTGCGAGATGCCCTTGAATCTCCCGCACCGTCATGCCACGGGCATACAGCGACAAGATCTTGTCGTCGAAACCGTTCCAGCGGGTTTGGTGTTTGGGGATGATCTGTGGCTCGAAGCTGCCGTGGCGATCGCGGGGGATTTCAATCGGCAGCTCACCGAACTCCCCCTTGAGGGTCTTCTTAGATTTACCGTTACGGGTGTTGCCGGCCGGATTGGCAACCGGCTCATGTCTACCGTGGCCGAGGTGCTCGGCCAGCTCGGCCTCAAGGGCGCGTTCTATCAGCCTCTTGGTCAGTTGCTTTAAAATTCCGTGTTCACCCATCAGGTCTTCGGGCTTCTTGTAATTAGCCAGCAGGCTGTCGATTAATTCATTGCTTACGGTCATTTCTAACTCCTCGTTAAAAGTGGTGGCAGTTTCCTACCAAATGACCGTTTACACAAAAATTCTTACACCCTCGGGTCGTTGTGGTTAAGCACTATTTTTCTCCAGTAATTCATAATGACCACAGTCTCTACAAACAACATACTTTTATTATTATCTTCAAACCAACCAAAAAGTTTGTTGAATATTGTTTCAATTAAATCTATTAGCTTATCAATAGTTATGCGTTGTAACGTTGCAATAGCGCCCGCGCCCATAAAACCACCCGTAGCTCCTTGTTTAAAAAAATAATCACCACTATTTTTCACGCCAGTAATTTTTTCTAATTTTCCTTTGGTGGTTACGAAAGCCGATTTCTTGCTACATGAAGGACACTTCAATAATTCTGGCATAATGATATTCTCCTTAAAATATGTCTAATGTTAAGTAGGCACCTTATTTAAGTGCATATTAATTCCGAACACAAGCATATAAGACCATCCCCGCAACCTACTTAAGCTGGATGCTATGATATTTGTATGGTGATAGCAACTTTAAAATTAAGTGAAAAACATTTAAACATTCCCTTTCCCAATTCCATGTCTTCAGTTTTGGTAGCTGAGATGCCTTTGCATCAAATCGCTCTGCGTATTGACGAGGAAAACTCTATCCCTTGTTGAAAAGTCGTTTAAACCTTATCATCTTGCCCTGATTTCCAAATTCAATCTTGCAAGCCGAGCGGGCTTTAAATATCTATAAAAAGTAATGAATGACGACCCAACTTTCCTCAACGCCGCGCAGCAATTAATAGACGCCGGACGTTTTATTGACAGCAAGGGCTGGGTTCCGGCGACCAGCGGTAATTTTTCCGCGCGGCTGCCTGACGGTACGATTGCGATTACTGTTTCCGGTAAGCACAAAGGCCACCTGCAAACAGACGATATTATGCTGATTGATAGCGATGGCAATTCGCTGGACGGTAAAAAACCGTCGGCGGAAACACTGCTGCACACGTCGTTGTATCAACGTTTCCCTGATGCCCGCTCGGTGTTGCACCCGCATTCAATCAATGCGACGCTGGTTTCAAAACTTTTCGAAAAAGAAATTGTCCTGGAAGGCTATGAGCTGTTGAAAGCTTTTAAGGGAATAGAAACCCATGAAAGCCGGATTGTTGTGCCGATTTTTGCCAATGACCAGGATATTCCGCGTTTGGCCCGCCAGGTGGAAGCGTATCTGGATGCGCATGGGGCAATCTATGCTTATATCATCGCCGGGCACGGGCTTTATACTTGGGGCAAGTCGGTACAGGAAACGCTGCGCTATCTCGAAGCGCTGGACTTTTTATTTGCTTGTGAATTACAACTGCACGGAGCTAAAAACTAATGAGTATTTTAACTATTTATGCTGATGACCAACCCCAACAAGGCGAACGTTTCCGCGATTTTAACGACATCGAAAGCCAGTTGAGCAAGATAAATGTGCAGTTTGAACGCTGGACAGCCAACCGCGAATTGCCTGAAGGTGCTGACCAGGATACTGTGCTTGCCGCCTATGCCGATCCTATAGCTCGTTTAAAACAGCAGTACGGTTTTCAATCGGTTGATGTGGTGAGCCTGACGCCCGACCACCCGCAAAAAACCGTATTTCGGGAAAAATTTCTGGCTGAACATACCCATGATGATTTTGAGGTGCGCTTTTTTGTTGAAGGTCGCGGCTTGTTTTATTTGCATGTGGAAGATAAAGTTTATGCCGTGCTGTGCGAAAAAGGTGATTTAATCAGTGTGCCTGCCAATACTACACACTGGTTTGATATGGGTGAAAATCCCAGTTTTGTGTCGATACGCCTGTTCACTACGCCGGACGGCTGGGTCGCAACATTTACCGGCAGTGATATTGCCAAGTCGTTCCCGACGTTAGATCAAACGGTTGCCGAGTTGTCATGATTAAAGCCATTGTTACCGATATTGAAGGCACGACTTCGTCACTGTCGTTTGTTAAAGATGTGTTATTTCCTTACGCACGGGCAAATCTGGCTGACTATGTCCGCAGCCATGCGCAGGATGCGCAGGTTAAAAAGCTGCTGTCAGATGTCGTTAAAGAAGCAGGTGCAGAGCTTTCTACTGAACAGATCATTGCGCAACTGATTCAATGGCTAGATGAAGATAAAAAAATCACGCCATTAAAATCCTTGCAAGGGCTGATCTGGGAAGCGGGCTATCTGAAGGGCGATTTTAAAGGCCATCTTTACCCGGATGCGGTAGAAAATCTGCAAGCATGGAAAGCATCGGGGCTGGATTTATATGTCTATTCGTCCGGTTCGGTTCATGCGCAAAAATTGTTGTTCGCGCACACCGACTATGGCGATTTAACGCCGCTGTTTTCCGGTTATTTTGATACTCATATCGGTAATAAGCGGGAGCAGTCTTCGTATTCTAAAATCGCCGCACAGATAGCCGTTCCCGCCAGCCGGTTGCTGTTTTTGTCCGACATTAAGGAAGAGCTGGATGCCGCCAAAGCAGCGGGTTTTGTAACGCTTTGGCTAACCCGCGACAGTACGCCTGATGCACAGGCCGAACATCGGCAAGTCAGCAGTTTCGATCAAATTACCATTGCAAACTGAAGAAAAGATACTGATGGATAATTCCTTGCTTTCTGTTGAACATCTCAGTGTCAGCTTCAATGGTCGACAAACCGTTGTCGATTATGTCAGTTTTGCTATCAATCCGGGTGAAACCTTTGCCCTGGTCGGCGAGTCGGGTTCCGGCAAATCGATCACAGCCTTGTCAGTGCTGAGATTATTGCCGAATAATGCCAGGCTGACAGCCAGTGCCATCAAACTGCAAGGCGATAATCTGCTCAACCGCTCGGAATATGAGCTGTGTGCAATTCGCGGCAGACGTATCGGCCTGGTTTTTCAAGACCCGATGTCGTCACTGAATCCTGTCATGACCATTGGCAGCCAGATTGAGGAAGTGATAAAAATCCATTTCTCTCTGCCCAGCGAAGAGATAAAGCAACGGGTGCTGGAATTATTGCAGCAGGTTGAAATCCCTAATCCGCAGCAGCGACTTAAAGATTATCCGCATCAATTGTCCGGCGGTCAGCGGCAACGGGTCATGATTGCTATTGCCTTGGCGGGCAAGCCGGATTTATTGATTGCCGATGAACCGACGACTTCGCTGGATGTAACTATCCAGGCGCAAATACTGGCATTGCTGAAAAAGCTTCAGCAACAAACCGGCATGGGTTTATGGTTAATCAGTCATGACTTGGCGCTGGTATCGACCATAGCCGATCGCGTGGCGGTGATGCAGCAGGGCAAAATAGTCGAAACCGGATCGACCGCCGATTTTTTCAGTAACCCCAAACATCCTTACACCCGCAAGTTACTTAATGCCTTGCCAGCGATGCAAAGTTGCCTGACGCACAATAAACAAGAGCAGCCACCGTTATTGCAAGTTCACGATTTTTATTGCCACTATCCGATCCGAAAAGGCATTTTCAGACGCGTAGTCGGTTATGTTCGCGCTGTTGATGGCGTCAGTTTTAATATTCAGCAAGGCAAAACGCTGGCATTGGTTGGCGAATCCGGCTGCGGAAAAACCACGCTGGGCAAGAGTTTGTTAAATTTAATCCCCGGTGTTGGGCAGGTTGTCATTAACGGTATTGAGCTGAACAGGTTGACAGGTGAGGAGTTAAGGCAACAGCGCGCCAATATCCAGATTGTTTTTCAAGATCCTTTTTCCTCGATGAACCCGCGTATGCTGGTCGGTGACATCATTGCTGAAGGCATTACCGCCTTGCATCCCAAAGTCAGTTCTGATGAACGTAAAGCAAGAGTTCGGCAATTATTAAAGCAGGTTGGTTTGCCGGAAGATTCCGCATTACGTTATCCGCATGAATTTTCCGGTGGTCAGCGGCAACGTATCTGTATTGCCCGCGCTTTGGCAGTTGAGCCTAAACTGATTGTTTGCGATGAGCCGACCAGTGCCCTGGATGTATCTGTGCAGGCGCAGATTATTCAATTACTGAAAACCTTGCAGCAGGAAAAAGGCGTGAGCTATTTGTTTATCACTCATGATCTTGCCGTTGTTGCAGAGATTGCTGATGATGTTGCCGTGATGTATCAGGGCAAAATTGTTGAGCAGGGCAGGGTGGCACAGGTGTTGACGCAGCCGGAACATGCGTATACCCAAAAATTGCTGGCGGCTGTTCCGGTTTTGAAAGTTGCTTTGGCGTAACTGATGTTTTAATGCTGTGGAAAAAGTGGCGAGTATTACTTAAAAATCGCCGATTCAAGATTTTTGCTGGACGCCAGCCCCCTTAAAACCGATTTATCTTTTACGCCTTTAAATGTAGTGCCTGCCAAATCAGCGCCGGAAAAATTGGCGCTTTCAAGAATGCAGTCAGATAAATCCGCGCCCGTTAAATCGGCATTGGAAAAATCAGCATCGGCAAGATCAGCGCCATATAGCACTGTGTTTTTCAGTATTGCGCCGGAAAGGTTGGCATGTCTCAGCAGGGCGCGGTTGAGGTTAGCGTCGCTTAGGTTGGCACCGGACAAATTGACATTATTCAAGCTAACCCGCATCAAGCCCATAGGCTGATTTTGCATATCAACCCCCCAATTGGCATGGGATAAATCCGCATGGCTGAGATTGGAGCGATCAAGATTGGCAATAAAGCGGCTGCCGACCAGATTGGCGTGGCTTAAGTCGGAACCGCCCAGATGGACACCGAAAATACTGGTGTTGGACAGGTTTGCTCCCGAGAGATTGATTTTCGACATCACCGTCAAATCCAGATTAAGACCAGACAAATCACTGTTGCTTAAATTGGCACGGCGTAAATCTGCGCCCCATAAATCTGCGAGTTTGAAGTCCAGGCCAGACAAATCTAAGCCTTTAAGATCCTTTCGGCGTAAATTGGCCGGATGTGTCTTATCGGCCTTGGCGAGGCGTTTTTCCACTTCAATCCGGTTAAGATCGGCCGCTGATGCAGATACGCAAAATATCGTAGCCAGCATCATGCCAAGCCAGTAAAAATGGATTTTCATAACTTAAAACTCCAGGAAAAATGATTAATTCAGATAGCAGGTAAAATAGGGCTCGAACTTTAACGGTAGTTCTTTAGCATTGCAAATAAACCTTGCCCGAGTTCGTATAAGTATATTGTTTGGTATCCATATTCTGGGTTCTAGCAGGCTATTTTTCAGGTGGACGGTACATTACTGGCGGGTTTTAATTTTTATTTATTTGAAAAAAGCTGTTATCATAAGTCCGGTGAGTTGGATGCTGTGTAAGAACAGTGAGTTTTTAATATACACAAGGGAGAAGCCATGCTTATATTAACTCGTCGAGTAGGGGAGACTTTAATGATAGGTGACGAAGTTACCGTCACTGTTCTAGGAGTAAAAGGAAATCAAGTTCGCATAGGTGTTAACGCGCCCAAAGATGTCTCTGTCCACAGGGAAGAAATCTACGAAAGGATCAAAAAAGAGCAGGCTGAATCTTCAGGATCTGAAGAATAAAACGATTTAGGAGGGATGGCCGAGAGGCTGAAGGCGCTCCCCTGCTAAGGGAGTATGGGCTTTATCTCCCATCGAGGGTTCGAATCCCTCTCTCTCCGCCACAAAAAGTTAATCTTCTATTTAATTAAATTTTAGATTGACACCAAACGTATAAATAAACATAATGTGCGGCTCAATAAGCGCCCGTAGCTCAGCTGGATAGAGTAATCGGCTACGAACCGATCGGTCGGGAGTTCGAATCTCTCCGGGCGCGCCATTGAATATAAAAGTTTAATCCCCTGTAGCTCAGTCGGTAGAGCGGGTGACTGTTAATCACTAGGTCGGCGGTTCGAGCCCGTCCGGGGGAGCCAAGTAAGTCAAGGCTTTGCAGCGATGCAAGGCCTTTTTTTTGCCTTGCGTCCGGTCGATCTCCGGTCGAAGAGTCACTGAGTCGCATTGGTTTGGGATTTTTTCTGTCAAACCCTATAAAAAGGTTGTCAACAGCAAGTTAATATTGCACACCAAAATGCGTTTAATCGTCAAAGACCGAACTCCTTCACCATTTTCAGTATTGTGGTTCAATGCTCATTCACTGAACCTTGTATATGTATGAACCAAAAACGAATCCGATGATGATAAGAAGTTGAACATCAAACTAAAATATGTATTGAGATACTTTGGGTTAAAATGCAGTTTTTTTAAATAAATACAGCGTCTATTTCCCACGACTGCTGCAAAAAAACTGGGACGTGCTGCCCCCTCTGGATGTACTGAAACCAAGAAGATTAGCTCATACATATAAAAAAATGCAGAAGATTGTTAAATCAAATATAACGAACATCAATTCAAAACAAGGGAGAAATCTTCTAAGGGGAATTGTTGGCGAAAATAAAACGACGAGAATAAAAAGAACGCTGGAGAAAATTCAACAATGTTGCACTGAGCAAGATTATAAAAGATCGATTGACGTAATACGTGATTCAGAAATCTTTAAAAACAACCCAGTAAGCCGAGATTTTACAAAGATATGCCCTGTTGATATAGGCATTTCAATTGAATTTACACCATACGAAATAATAAAAAAAATAAACAATAATAAAGAAAGGCTGCTACTTCTTATCAGGATATTTCATAGTGCAATAGACGCCATAGGCCGAAAAGACTTACATAATGCTCTTTATTACTGTGATATGGCAATCGAGAGCTATGGGGTCTCTTGCTTTTTGCTTAGAATTATCTCCTTCATACGTAACCACGCGAATGAAAACTCAGCAATATTGAAGGAGATTGATAGATTAAACACTAAAATTAATTCCAAGAATAATAAATATTTATTACTTGTTATAAAAGAATTGTGTAGCTACAAGACTGACTATTTCAATATATGTGAAAAGATCAATAATTCGGAATCTGTTTATTTAAATGCGATAGCCAGAAATTTTATTGATCCAATTCCTCGCTCAAAATCGTCGTTCAAAACAACATTTAATGCTTACTATTTATTTTCTCTATTAGACGCATATCTATTTTATTCCAGTATAAAAAGGCTTGAAATTTCCTTTTTAATTGATGGTGAAGGGTTAGATGGAAGTCTAGTTGATTGTTATGAGAAGCTTTCAAAATACACCATAAATCTAGGTTCTGTTGACATTTCATCGTAGCCATAAGAGTACAGAGGCAAATGACAACATCCCCCTGTAATTAATGGCCTTTTTCTCATATCTGGTGGCAAT
>Ga0208754_100173_pt1 | contig 29544 bp, 33 predicted proteins | sample LakWasMet55_HOW8_2_FD_183889 | JGI IMG/M metagenome (GOLD analysis project Ga0208754, IMG submission 183889) | Freshwater sediment methanotrophic microbial communities from Lake Washington under simulated oxygen tension - Sediment Metagenome... | ecosystem: Environmental > Aquatic > Freshwater >... | reverse complement strand
CACTGCAGCATCGACCAGCACATAAGGCGGCGCTTTCTGGCTGTTGCTCAGATCACCGTAATTGGCACCGATGTAGCGAAGGCCGCTACCCAGTCCCAGACCGGCGAAATTGCCGGCCTGATGAGTGTAATCCAGCCATAGCGAAGCCTGGTGTTCCGGTGTGTAGGTCAGGTTTTTACCCAGTTCGGAGTCTATATTGGATTTAGTCACCTTGGTGTCGGTATAGGTATATGAAGCGACTGCATTAAGCCCTATATCCAGGCTGGCCTTGCCTTCCAGTTCGACGCCCTGCGAACGCGCTTCGCCGGTCTGTATGCTATAGCCGATATGCCCCTTTGCGGGATCGGCAGTAATCACGTTTTGCTGCACCAAATGAAATACCGACGCCGTGATGAAAGCATTGTAGCCGGGTGGCTGGTATTTAAGGCCGAACTCGTGTTGTTGCCCGGTCGTAGGTTTGAACGGCGTGCCGGAAAAGGTCGTACCCGGCGTCGGTTCGAACGACTCGGAATAACTGTAGTAAGGCGCAAAACCGGCATCGAACAGATAACTCAGGCTGGTGCGATAAGTGAACGCTTCATCGTCTTGAGGTGTTTCAGCGCTCCCGTCCCTATAGGTTTCCGCAGACGACCAATCATGACGGATGCCGAGGGTTGCAATCCAGCGTTTCAGCTTGATCTGATCTTGCGCATAAACACCGATTTGATCCTGCTGCTGGTTACTCGTATTCTGTACCTCGGGTTTATCAAATGCCTGCCCATAGACGGGGTTGTATATATTCAAAGTCCCGGCGTCGCTGAATCCACGTTGCCTATTGGCAGTGAAGTGGCGGAAATCAACGCCCGTTAATACCTTATGATGCAAAATCCCGGTTGCAAAATTGGCTTGCAACTGATTATCCAGCGTAAAAGTTTGCGCTTTATCCTTATATAACGCGCCATAGCGGTAAATTTCCTGCATGTCGCTACCGGGGACAAAACTGCCGCCAGGGATAGGGACGCCATTATCATAGTCAAAACCTTCATAATAATCCGGGAAAACACCCTGATAATCACTGCTGATATCGGCATAGCGAAGGTTTTGCCGCGCTGTGAAAGCTTCATTGAAATGATGTTCCAGTGCATAACCGACAGCGAATTGCTCGCGGTTGTATTTATCGAAGCCCGGTTCGCCCAGGAAACGGCTGGTCGGGATCTTGCCGTTGGGATTCGGCAACACGGTGCCTTCATAAGGCAAAAACTGCATGGCGTTGCCGGTTTCGTCTTTCTGGTAATGGCTTAAAAAAGTTAACGTGGTAGCATCGCTGGGTTGCCAGGTAAAGCTCGGCGCGACGAAATAACGATTGTCCTCGACAAAATCAACCTGGGTATCACTGCCGCGCCCCAAAGCCACCAGGCGGTAAAGCAAATCGCTGTGACCGGCAACCGGGCCGCTCAAATCGATGCTGCCCTGTACCCGATCATAGCTGCCGCCCAAAAACTGAATCTCGTGGAACGGCTGTTCAGTCGGCCGCTTGCTCATCATATTGACCAAGCCGCCCGGCGCGTTTTGTCCGTACAGTACCGACGACGGCCCGCGCAGCACTTCAATGCGCTCCAGGCCATAAGGGTCAACCCGCAACTGGGCATAACTGGCGCTGGAACTCATCAGCCGCGTGCCGTCCAAATACTGCGGCGAATCAAATCCGCGCAGGTTGAAATAGTCATCGCGGGTGCTCGGCCCGAACATGCCGCTGACCACACCGGGCGTATAAGCCACCGCCTGGGTGATGCTTTGCGAAGCCCGTGCAGCAACTTCGTCGCGGCTGATGACGCTGATAGCCTGTGGTGTTTCCAGCAGCGGCGTGTCGGTCTTGGTCGCGCTGCTGCTGCGCTTGGCGACGTAACCTTTGGCATCATCCGGGGTATCGGTTTCTGCCGTGGCGGTTACTGCGACGGTAGGCAAGGTTACTTCATTGCCGGTAGTAGTCGCCGGTGTTTCAGCCGCGATGACAGGCATCGGTCCTAGTATCGACAACGCTGCGATAAGCACCGGAACCCGGTGCTGTAATTGGGGTAAGTTCATAGCCAATCTATCTCATTAAATTTTAAAAAAATAATGGCTGCCTGGCGGAAAGCTGGGTGGCGGGTTCTGTCGAAAAAGAGCGGGTATAACGGGTCCAGCGCATACCACGAAGCCAAAAGACATCGGGTTATTGCATTTCAGGGATCGCTTTAATTACGGCTGGACATCTTGATTTTGAATTAACTTGTTTTCAGCATTTTTTCACCCGGATCGAAGCACGAGCTTGGCGTTTTTTCCACCCTATCATCAGGCTGGTTACCGACAGCATCACCACCAAGCCTATCATCGAAATGAATAGGCGTCCTGACAGGGCCTTCCGGGTCGATCGTCGAAATAGAGCCACGGATACCCAAGCCACCGTCGCCGTTGCCGGGTGTAGAAAACTGATACCGTAGATGCCCATCTCCTGCGAATAAAACACCGCACCTGCGAACAGCCATCAGGTACGACGCTATGCCTCGACTTGAGCAAGCCCGATGATAGCCTCGCGCCTCAATGCGGGCATGATTGGAATATTCGGCAGACTGGGCTTGCGGGCTGAGTGTCAGGATCGAGAATACTCTTACCTGTGGGCGTATCTTTAAATATTTAACGGCGCAGTGCTTCAACAGAAAAAAGTGGACTCTTTAGTGGCAACAGAAGTACTCACGGTTTATTACGCCCTGCTATTTTCCAGGTTCTGGCTCGGTAACGAAGCCCAGCTTGGTAATCCCTGCACTCTGGGCTGCGGACATGACGGTTGCCAGATGCTGGTAAGCTGTCGTTTTATCGGCACGCAGGTGCAGCTCAGGTTGCGGATTTTTTTGCGCTTCTGAAGCCATGCGCGCAGCAAGTTCGGTCGCTTCGAAAGGTGCATCGTTCCAGAACAGTTTACCGTCGGCATTAATCGCCAAGGTGATGGTATCCGGCTTTTCCGGACTGGCCTGGCTGCTGGCTTGCGGCAGGTCGATTTTTACTTCATGGGTCAGCAACGGTGCAGTAATGATAAAAATGACCAGCAACACCAGCATCACGTCAACCATCGGCGTGGTATTGATCTCTGCCATGGGTCGTGTATGGTTATCGCCGCCGAAGCCGCCCGAATTCATCATGACAACACCTCTGCGTGTGCTGCGCGCTTGCTGCCTGATCGTTGTTCCACTATTTCAGTCAAGCCAAAGTCGAAACTCTTATCAATTGGCTCTCCGGTTTCCAGCGGCACACCGGTAGTCAGATAAGTGTGCAAATCGTGGGCAAAACTTTCGACTTCTCCAATTAGCAGACGGTTATCGCGTACCAGGGTGTTGTAAGCCAGCACGGCAGGAATGGCTACTGCCAGACCGAAAGCCGTCATGATGAGCGCTTCACCGACGGGGCCGGCCACTTTGTCTACAGTGGCCTGACCGCCGACAGCAATACTGCCGAGTGCGTGATAAATGCCCCAGACTGTGCCGAACAGCCCGATGAAAGGCGCAACACTGCCTACCGAGGCCAGCAAGGTAAGGCCTGTTTCGAGACGCGCATTTTCCTCGGCGATGCTGCGGCGAAGAGCACGGGCAATAAACTCTTCGTGACTACAGGCATCAAGCAGACGGTGCGCGGCATGACGACGGTGATGAGCGGCTGCCTTGGCGCCTTGTATGGCAAGCTGTGCAAACGGGTTTTGCGCTTGCTTCAAACCATTAGCCAAGCCTTCAGACAGACTGGAAGCGTTCCAGAAATGTACCAGAAAAGCCTTGCTGCCACTGCGTAACCGTCTTATTTGTATAGACTTTACAACCATCAAATACCAACTGCCGATAGACATCAACAATAACGCCAAAGCCACGGCAATCGATACCATACCGCCTTCAGTGATGAACTTGAGGCTGTCCGTGAGAGTTTGAACATTCATAATATTTTTATCCTTCTATTGAAAAACTGACGGGGACGATAACTGATGCGCTTACTGTTTGCTCGCCGCGCTTGGCGGGAATAAACCGCCATTTTTTAACGGCTGCCAATGCGGCCTGATCGAGCAGGTTCGAGCCACTGCTTTTATGCAGTTCAACTGACGCTGCTGCACCGTCTGCTGTGACCTGTACCCGCAGCAATACCCTGCCCTCTTCGCCAAGCCGTCTGGCCACCGGCGGGTACGCCGGTGCCGGATTGTTCAAATAAGCGGCGTTAAAGCTGGGCGACTGAAAGGTTGGCTCTTCAGCTTTGGTCTTGTTTGCCGTACTTGCCGCCGATGGCACAACGGGTGTACTGGTTGCTGCTACCGGTGCAGGTGCCGGTTCAACAGGCAGCGTGGTGATCGCATGACTGGGATGTTGCACAACCCGGACAGGTTTACTGACTGGCGTTTTTTTGGCCGCCGCCGTTGGTTTAACTGTTTTTTTAACAGGCTTTTGCGGTTTCTGTTCAGCTTGGACAGGTGGCTTCGGCTGTTGTGGTTTTACTTGCGGGGCGCTTACCAGACTAACCTCCATAACCTGTGGCGGGGTCACTACAGGCAACGATTGTGACTGCGGACGCAATGCCGCAAATACAGCAAGATGGGCGATAAATACCAGACTCAGCGCCAATAATGAGCGGTCATTCGCACCGGTATTGTCAGACCGGATAACAGGCTTTGGAACACGACTAAGCGTGTCTTCCACGAAAGCGAAATCCACCTTCGAAAAAAATATTTTAGTGAACATATCCGGCACTCGCCGTCTGCAAATTGACCTCAGTGTTTGCAACCGTGTTTATTGCAATAAGCCGCTTTTTCGCCAGAGCCAGTGTTGCATTAAATTCGTTAAATGACTGGTTATTAAAACGTAATGTTATTGCACCCAGATTCACTTCAAATATGCCGCAATCAGGACAAAACATTACCGAGCAATCGTTATCATTGCCGGAAAGCTGCACTTTCTTGTGTTGTGTAGTTGAATTCATCGATTTCACCATCCATATCTTGGGCAGGACAATCTGCCGGAGCTGTATAAGGCAGCGTTTAAAACAGGTATTTGGCCGGTCTTTAACAATGGCTGGCTACCGGCACGAAAGGCCGGATGGCTGGCTGCTCTTTATGGAAAGAGCGTTTTATTTGATCAGAATCAGCATGCCCTGACGGGTCAAGCGCAAACGATATTCTTCGCTTGCATGCTCAATAATCAATTCACTCGCTTTACCGAATAATTCTGCGCCAAGCAAAGCAGTTCGAAAACATCATGAGATTTTTGTTCATGGACGTAAATAATAATGATTATCATTTGATAGGTCAACACTTGATTGTGCTTTTTGATAGCAAAGCTGTTAGGCTTAAATTATGGTTTGGTTGCGGCAATTGAAATAGTCGCGTGAATAGGTGTTTATAAATTGCATTCATAAGCTGAATTGGGATTCCAAACAACCATTCGGCTAAAGCTACAAAGATAGCAGATAAGCGTTCAGTATTTTGAGGATGCTTTAAAGTTAACGGACACGCTACAAGAACTCCTGTGCAAATCCGCTTTAGCCAACTGATTATAATCAGTTAATCGACATCAGGAATATTCAAGCCAGCTTGAATCAAACTGGCTCATTTCGAAGCCCAAGGACCGCGCATTCTCTATGTCGAATAGCCTATTTGGGTTTACCTGGATTATCAAAGGCAGTATTAGCGGATTAAAGTGGAAGCAAATGTTCACCCGCCCAAAGCCGGGCAATCGTTTCCCTTTCCCTGACCAGATGTAATTCGCTACCGTCAACAAGCAACTCGGCAATACGCGGTCTGGAGTTATAGTTGGAGCTCATGCTGAAGCCGTAAGCGCCTGATGAGCGTATTGCCAGCAGGTCGCCCTGGGCAAGTTTCAGTACACGGTCTTTACCCAGAAAATCGCCGGTTTCACAGACTGGACCGACGATATCCCAATGCCGTTCCGGTGCATTACTATCTTTGTTGACCGGAATAATAGCCTGCCAGGCGCTATATAAAGACGGGCGCACCAGGTCGTTCATGGCGGCATCGACTATCGCAAAATTCTTGTTCGCTGTCGGTTTAAGGTATTCAACTTGCGTAACCAGAATGCCTGCGTTACCGACGATGGCCCTGCCAGGCTCTAGTAAAATTTCAAAATCTGTGGTCCCGAGCCGTTCCAAAACGGCGCTGATATAGTCAGCTGGCTCAGGCGGTTGTTCGTCTTTATAACGGATACCCAGACCGCCGCCTAAATCCAGATGGTGCAAATGAATGCCTTCGGCTTTCAGCGCGGCGACCAGGTCGAGGATTTTATCCAGCGCATCCAGGAAAGGACGCGTTTCGGTAAGCTGTGAGCCGATATGGCAATCTATGCCGATAACGTTAATATTCGCCATCGCCGCTGCCCGGCGGTATTCGATCAAAGCTTGGTTTATATCTATGCCGAATTTGTTTTCTTTTAATCCGGTAGAAATATAAGGATGGGTTTTGGCATCCACATCAGGATTCACCCGAAAAGACACCGACGCGATAATGCCGAGCTGTCCTGCCAGCTCGTTAATCCTGTCCAGCTCGCCGCTGACTTCTATGTTAAAGCAACGTATGCCGATTTTTAACGCCGCCAGAATTTCATCTGCGCGTTTGCCGACACCGGAAAATACGATTTTTTCAGGCTCTCCGCCTGCGGCAATAACGCGCTCCAGTTCACCCAACGAGACAATATCAAAGCCCGAACCCAAACGCGCCAACAAGTTAAGCAAGGCAATATTGGAATTGGCCTTTACTGCATAGCAGATCAAATGCGGGTGGGTGCCGAAGGCCTGGTCAAAAGCTTTCCAATGCCGTTCCAGCGTAGCTCTTGAATAGATATAACAGGGGCTTCCGTATTGCTTGACGATGTCTTTTACAGCGATGTCTTCGGCAAAAAGTTCGTCATTTCGGTAATTAAAATAATCCATGATTATTGGGTTTTCCTTGGTTCTACTTTGGATTCAGCTTTGTGCGCAGGTTGCACCTGAACGGGTGAGGGTTTAGCTGGCAGATACAGCGGACCGGGTTGTCCACAACCAAGCAAAACCGATATGAGTGGTAAAAGTGGAAGTAATTTAAGAACTTTCATGGCTCGCTATAAACAAATAATAAAATGTCAGCATAATAAGCTAAATTAACGGTTTTTAGAAATTCGTGAAACCGTATTATCCACACCTAGCATATACCTCCACGCTACCAACAGCAGACCTATCAAAATTGGCATTCGAAAATATCGACCGAATAAAAATAATTAATCTTGCTATTTGTCAGCAAAACGCCATTATTTCAGTTCCAGCAGTACATATTCTAACTAACCGTTCCGCGAGCTTTTATACTGTAGATTACGGTGCAATATGAACAAAATAATCGATAACACACAAAACAGGTTCCGAACAAGGTTCGAGCGGTTTCTGGAAGGCACGGATATTACCTTAACTGGCAATGATCCTTGGGATATGCGTGTTTATAATTCAAATCTGTATAAAAGGTTGCTCCTTCAAGGCTATCTTGGCTTGGGTGAAGCATACATGGATGGCTGGTGGGATTGTGACCAACTTGATGAATTATTTAATAAATTCTGCTCGGCTCAGATCAAAAGCCGGATAAGGCTTGATCCTCTATCAATTAAGCACCGGCTTTGGGCTTATTGCTCAAACCGGCAAAACAAGCGTCAAGCTCCACAGATAGTGAAGCGCCATTACGATATCGGTAATGATTTATACCGTTCAATGCTTGATACCAATCTGACATATAGTTGCGGCTATTGGAAAACAGCCAAGACGCTGGATGAAGCCCAGGAGCATAAATTTGATTTAATATGCAGGAAACTAAACCTGCAACCCGGACAGCGTATTCTTGATATCGGCTGCGGCTGGGGCGGTTTCATGAAATATGCGGCTGAACAATACAAGGTGTCTTGCGTAGGAATAACGCTATCCAACGAACAGATTGTGCTATGTGGGGAATTGTGCGCCAACCTGCCTATAGAAATTCGCTTTGCAGATTACCGGGAGCTCAATGAGACTTTCGATCATATTGTCTCAATCGGCATGTTCGAGCATGTCGGCTATAAAAACTACGCGCAGTATATGGAGGTTGTCAGACGATGCCTGAACAATGAAGGCTTATTTCTTTTGCATACGATAGGCGGAAATAAATCCGTAGTCAGCCTCGATCCTTGGATGGATAAATATATATTCCCGGGCGGAATGCTGCCTTCCATCAAACAAATTGCCGAAGCTATTGAGGGGAAATTTGTTATGGAAGACTGGCATAATTTTGGTGCCGATTACGACAAAACGCTGATGTGCTGGTTTGAAAACTTTTCTGAAAATTGGCCGACGATAGCATCTAACTATGACGAACGCTTTTACCGAATGTGGAAATACTATTTACTGTCCTGTGCCGGTGCATTCCGTGCGCGGGCCAATCAGCTCTGGCAGATTGTCTTTTCCAAAAACGGTGTGCCGGGGGGCTATATTTCGGTACGTTAATTAACGTCGGCAAGCCAAAGCACATTACTGTCCATTGGTTTGCCGACAACAGATGCCCAAACAGAGAGCATCAGCCGATAATATCCAGCCCGCCCATATAAGGCAGCAACGCATCAGGAATACGAATGCGTCCCTGTTCATCCTGGTAATTTTCCATAACAGCAATCAGAGTCCTGCCCGCCGCCAAACCGGAACCGTTCAAGGTATGCACCAATTCCGGCTTGCCCGTTTCCGGGTTACGCCAACGCGCCTGTAACCTGCGCGCCTGAAAATCCCTGAAATTGCTGCAAGAGGATATTTCCCGGTACGCGCCCTGCCCCGGCAGCCAGACTTCAAGATCATAGGTTTTGGCTGATGAAAAACCGGTATCGCCCGCGCACAACAGCATTTTGCGGTAAGGCAGGTTTAGTTTTTTCAGGATGGTTTCGGCATGTGCGGTCAATTCTTCATGAGCCCGCGCCGAATCTTCAGGTTTGACGATTTGCACGATCTCGACTTTTTCAAACTGGTGCTGGCGTATCATGCCACGCACATCACGGCCATAGGCCCCGGCTTCACTACGGAAGCACGGGCTATGACAGACAAATTTCAGCGGCAGGTCTTTAGCCTCGATAATCACATCCCTGACGATATTAGTAACCGGCACTTCAGCTGTCGGGATCAGATACAAGGCAGGGTCTTCACTGGCCTTGAACAGATCAGCCTCAAACTTCGGCAACTGGCCTGTACCGCGCAAGCTGTCGGCATTAACCAGGAAAGGCACATAGGTTTCACTGTAGCCATGTTCCGCTGTGTGGGTATCGAGCATCAATTGAATAATTGCCCGCTGTAACCGGGCCAACACACCGTTCAAAACTACGAACCGGGAGCCGGTAATTTTTACACCCAGCTCAAAATCCATGCCTTTATTTGTACCTAAATCAACATGGTCTTTAGGCGGAAAAGTGAATTGCGGTATATCGCCCCAACGGCTGATTTCAACGTTAAATTCTTCATCTTTGCCAGCGGGTACCGATTCATCGAGAATATTCGGAATGCCTTCCATCAATACATTCATTTCCGCCTGGATTTCAGACAGCTCTACTTCTGCGGCTTTCAAAGCATCGCCCAAATGCTGGACCTGGTCTAACAGCGCCTGCACGTCTTCGCCCTTTGCTTTGGCTTGACCTATCGCTTTCGAGCGGCTGTTACGCTCATTCTGCAATTCCTGGGTTTTGACTTGTACTTCTTTGCGACGCGCTTCCAGGTTGGCATAAGACTCGGCATTAAAAGGAAATGAGCGCCTGGTTAATTGTTCTTTTACAAAATCAAGATCAGCTCTAAATAAACGGGGATCTAACATGATGGGGTTTTACCTTTGAAAAATGTGTAGTTTAAAATCGTATCGTCCTGATTAGGAACGATAGGAAAATTTGCAGGGAATTAGGCTGTATTTGATAGGAGCTTAATCGAATGTATGAGCCATTGCCGACCAGCTGACAATATGTTTCAAATCAAGTCTGGTTTTTAACGTTTGTATCGCTTTTGCCACTTTCTCCGGTTCATCGTAAAACTCTATGATGAGCGGCAATTCCAGTGACAAAGTCAGCAGTGACGAGGTATGTACTTCACGATCTGTCCCAAAACCGGCTATGCCCCTGAGGATGGTAACGCCGAAAATTTTTTCTTCATCGCGCAGAATGTCCAATGCCTGATTTAACTGGTCATGACCTTCAAGGGTGTAGATTCTGGCCATAGTGACTGGTGTTGTACTCATATCTGTTTACCTGCCAATAACCCGAACCAAATGACCAGACTGCAAAACAATCCGTTACCGATAAAGGTACCGAGCATGAGCGTTGTATGGTTATCGAATGAAAAGCCCTGTTCCAGTAAAAACAGGATTAAATACAAGCCCGACAGCGTTAAATAAGTACCGATCATAATTACCATCATTGCAGCACGATATTCCATTGGCAGTGCTACTTTCTGCAACAATATTGTCGCGATAATGCCGATTAAAAAAGCACCTATCGCATTTACAATCATCAGTGCGTAGGGAATTACGCCACCTGACCATTGTATTACACCACCCGAATACAGAAACAGGGTTCGTCCTGCCAGCAAACCTATCCACACCGCAAACAGGCAACCGCCGACACTAACGACTATATTTAATGCGGCTTTCGTCAGGTTACCCTGCTCAAGCAGGTACAAGGTTTCCAGCGAAAACGTGGAAAAGGTGGTGAATGCGCCGATAAAACCAACCAGGATTGCTGCCCTGTATTCCAATGTAAAGGAAATACGGTTCAGGATCAGTGCTTCGGTTAATAAACCGATTAAAAACGAACCAACTACATTAACAACCAATGTGCCGTAGGGAAAGCCCCGACCCAGCCATTGATAAAGCCCGGATGACATTAAAAACCGCACTACCGCGCCGCAAGCGCCGCCTAATGCAACGGCAAATAATTGATTCATGGTTAGAACTTGATGAAGTGTTCCCGGTAATAACGCAGTTCTTCTATTGACTCGACAATGTCAGCCAAGGCCTGATGCGACGATGTTTTGGTCAGTCCTTTTTTTAATTCCGGCGCCCAGCGCGCCACCAGCTCTTTCAAGGTTGACACGTCCAGGTTGCGGTAATGGAAATAGGCTTCTAAGGTTGGCATGTAGCGGTACAAAAAGCGTCTGTCCTGCCCGATGCTGTTACCGCAAATAGGCGAGGTTTTTTCAGGAACCCATTGTTTGAGGAATTCAATAGTGAGGCGTTCGGCTTCCTGGTCATCAATCGTGGACACTTTAACGCGCTCAATCAGGCCAGATGCGCCATGATATTTCTGGTTCCAGTCATCCATTGCCGCCAATGCTGCATCCGACTGATGCACCGCTAGCACCGGGCCTTGTGCCAGAATATTCAAATCCTTGTCGGTAACAATTGTCGCAATTTCAATAATCAAATCGCTATCCGGGTTGAGTCCGGTCATTTCAAGATCTATCCAAATAAGGCGCTGAGCGTCTTGTGCCATTTAGTTATTCCGATATATTAATAATGTTATTGTTAGTGTAGCATTGCGAAATCCGTAATGCCTAATTCTTAAACCTGACGAATTCAACCCATGAACTCCTTTACTATTATCTTCTTAATTGCGCTAATTATCTCTTTTTCAGTCCAGTTTTGGCTAGCAAAACGACAAGCAAGTTATGTAGCCAACCATCGCTCTGCCGTACCTGAAGCTTTTAAAAATACCGTTTCCCTGGAAGCCCACCAAAAAGCGGCAGACTACACGCTGGCAAAAGGAAAATTAGGCGATGTGGACAGTATCATCGGTGTTATTGCCTTACTCGTGCTGACTTTGGGCGGCGGCATCAATGCCGCTTTCGAATATTGGACTACCGTGATTACCTCACCGTTACTGGCCGGTGTTGCGGCAACAGCCACGGTTTTTCTTATCATGACCTTGGTGGAAATACCAACCAGCCTCTATCAAACGTTTATTATTGAAGAAAAATTCGGCTTCAATAAAAACACCCCCAAGCAGTTCATCAAAGACCAGGTTTTACAACTGGTTTTAGGCGCGGCAATTGGCTTGCCTTTACTGGCATTGATCCTGTGGGTTATGAACAGCGTGGGTTCGTTGTGGTGGTTTTGGGCGTGGGCAATTCTGATAAGCTTCTCGCTGCTGATGAGCTGGCTATATCCAACCGTTATCGCCCCGCTATTCAATAAATTCACGCCGATGGAAGAAGGCTCCTTAAAAGACCGTATCCAGGGCCTGCTGGCCCGCTGCGGCTTCAACAGCCAGGGCATCTTTATCATGGACGGTTCCAAACGTTCGGGACACGGTAACGCTTATTTCACAGGTCTGGGCAATAACAAGCGCATCGTTTTTTACGACAACCTTGTCAACTCGCTGGATGATGAAGAACTGGAAGCGGTGCTGGCGCATGAGTTGGGTCACTTTAAACGCAAACACGTCATCAAAATGCTGGTTGCCACCTCTGTGATGAGCTTGATTAGCCTTGGCATTTTGGGTTGGCTTATTGACCAGGATTGGTTTTACACCGGTCTGGGTGTAGCGATTGAACAAAAATCCAACGCCGCCGCGCTGTTGTTATTCATACTGGTATCATCGACATTTACTTTTTTCATGCAGCCTGTCAGCGCTTATTTCCAAAGAAAGTTTGAATTTGAAGCCGATGATTTTGCCGCCAACAATGCCCAAGCCACAAAAATGATCAGCGGCCTGGTCAAACTGTACGAAGAAAATGCCAGCACTTTGACACCCGACCCACTGTACTCGGCCTTCCACTATAGCCACCCGCCAGCCGCTATTCGCATTGCCCATTTAGAAACCAAAATCCAGCCAGCATAGTGGCTGCTCTAATTGAGGGACTGGTAATCTCCCATCTGGGTCAGGGCATTGCTGTCGAAAGTGGCGATAAAATCATCCTGTGCCAAACCTTGCGGAAGATGGATACCGTCTCCGTCGGCGATAAAGTGTTATGGACACAATCGGCACCCGATCAGGGTCGTATAGAAGAAATCCTGCCCAGGCGTTCGCTATTGACGCGACCTTCCAGAAACGGAAAAACCCGACCCGTTGCCGCCAATATCGATACGGTGTTTGTCGTTTTTGCGGTTGAACCGCATTGCGACTTTTTACTGATAGACCAATATCTGGCTGTCTGCGAAAACAGGAATATAGAAGCCGCGCTTGTGCTGAATAAAACCGACCTGCCGCAATCCGACACTATTGAAAATGAACTGCTGGATTATCAAAACCTTGACTATCCGATATACCGGGTCAGCGCTACCGATGCCGCACACCCCGGCGGCAACATCGGCCTGGAAAAACTGAAATCCGTGTTAAAAGATCAGGTCAGCATATTTGCAGGGCAATCCGGGGTCGGTAAATCATCATTAACCAATGCCATCATTGCCGACAAAAACGTCAAAACCAATACCATTTCCGCCATCACCAAACACGGACGACACACCACCACAGCCGCAACCTTGTACCATCTGGATGAAGGCGGTGATTTAATCGACAGCCCCGGTGTCGCCATTTTCGGACTGGCCGGACTTTCCGAACCGCAACTGGCTTATGGTTACCGGGAATTCCAACCACTGCTGGATAACTGCCAGTTCAATAACTGCCGTCATTTACATGATAAAGGCTGCGCGGTGCGGGTCGCAGCGGAAAATGGCGACATTTCAATGACCCGCTACCAGCGGTTTTTGAAACTGCGGGAGAAAATGCCAGTTACTTATTCTTGAGGGTTCATATGGGTAGTGAAACTGAAATACTTTGGGGGTTGTTGTTCGGTTCGATTGGGCTGGGCTTTTTTGTCTACGGAAAAAACCAGAAAGCCATCGTGCCCTTCGTTTGCGGGCTTACGCTAATGGTGTTCCCGTATTTTGTATCCGGTACGTTGGCTCTATTAGCTGTTGGCGTGTTGCTAATGGCAATCCCTTACTTCATAAGATTGTGAGCTGACGATGCCGGATTTAAATGATTTAAAGCAATTGCACGAACAAATGCGGCAATGGCGGCAGCATCTGCATCAGTTTCCCGAAACCGCTTTTGAGGAAACACAAACCGCACAATTTATTGCCGAAAAACTCTTAAGTTTCGGTTTGACAGTACATCAGGGGCTGGCTAAAACCGGTGTGGTTGCCTCGCTTTCTGCGGGAAGTGGCAACAAAACTTGCGCCTTGCGTGCCGATATGGATGCGCTGTTCATTCAGGAACAAAACAGCTTCGCCCATAAATCCTGCCACGACGGCAAAATGCACGCTTGTGGTCATGACGGGCATTCCGCGATGTTACTGGGTGCAGCCAGTTATTTGGCGAGACATCCTGATTTTAACGGCACCGTCTATTTCATCTTCCAGCCTGCCGAGGAAGGCCGCGCCGGAGCCAAGCAAATGATAGACGACGGCTTGTTTGCACAATTCCCTGCTGATCGGGTATTCGGCATGCACAACTTCCCCGATATTCCACCCGGTCATTTTGCCGTTAAACCGGGCGCGATGATGGCATCGTTTGACTGCTTCGAAATCATTATCAAGGGACAAGCAACCCATGCCGCCATGCCGCATCTGGGCAATGACGCGATTGTCGCCGCCGCCCAACTCATCAATGCCTTGCAGACTATAGTCAGCAGGACGATTGACCCTGCCGATCCGGCGGTCGTCAGCATTACCCAGATCCACGCCGGTAATACCTGGAACGCGATACCGGAGTCGGTGCTGCTGAGAGGTACGTTCAGGTGTTTTAGCAAAACTGTTCAGAAAACCATCGCTGAAAAAATAACCCAACTGACCCAAGCAACTTGTGAAGGTTTTGGGGTCAACGCAGACATTCAATTTAACCCCGAAAATGCAGGTTATCCGGTAACGTTTAATACCGAAGCAGAAACTGCACTGGCGTTACAGGCCGCAATCGCGGTAGCCGGAGAGGAAGGTATCAACCGACAACCGATACCCAGCATGGGATCGGAAGATTTCGCTTTTATGCTACAGGAAAAGCCCGGTTGTTATATCTGGATAGGCAACGGTTCTTCCGAAAACAGTTGCCTGCTGCATAACCCGCACTATGATTTTAACGATGACATCTTGCCAATCGGCGCGGCTTACTGGGTGAAGCTGGTTAAAACGGTGTTGGGGCGTGGGGATTCGGCATTACTGCTCTAATGGTTCATATATTTTTACTAGGACAAGACCTGGCAGGTTTTAAAAACTTGCCAGGTCTGAGATCGCAACAACGCAGTAAGCCGGAGGGCGGGTTACGGATACGGACTTGCCCAACCCAGAGGTGAAAGCCAAGTAGATACTCTGTTAAGCTACAATACCCTTTTTTCTGGCCTCTTTAAGCCAACAGGGGAACTCGCTTAGCAGCCTATCATATAATTCTTCGTCTTTAATTTTGGCTAAATCATCTACGGCAAAAAAGCCAGCATTATCAACTGTTCGCCCTTTCATATTATCCAATTTTTCTAATACTCCATAATTTGAACCTGCTAATCCTACAAACTGCCAGAAGATAGGATAATTTGATGCTTCTATTAAAATCCGTTTGATTTTTTCAGTTTCATAAATACCACCATCAGTTATAAAAATAATTAGAGCAGGTAAGTTTGATGATTTATAAGCAGATAAGATTTCTTGCATAACGGGAGGTTCGTTGTTACCACCACCCAAACTAATCACAAACTTCATAAAATCACCTTTTGTGTGTTTCTTTAAGTAACCCACTACATTTCCAATAGTTATATCAGGAAATTTTTTGTGTTTAGAACCAAAAAACCATGTTTCTAAATTTCCGTCATCATCTAAACGTGCCGCTACAAGTGCAATTCTGTCCAATACTGATTGAACCGAACCATTTTGATATGAAGAAATCATTGAGCCTGAAGCATCCATTACAATGGTAACTCTAGCGACTGTGTCTTGTAATTGCTTTTTTTCTAAAGACACTGAAAGTTTCTTTGCAAGATTTATAAGTTGCGGAGCTTGTTTTTCAAGCTTTTTTTCTAGCAATATGGGTTTGGATAGTTGACTTTGTGAAGTTTTTGTAGCCTGTGATTCAGGCAAAGCAGGCTCAATAATCTCTTGTCCACCAAAATATTTTAACAACGCACTCAAGCCACCATTAAAACCTTGCCCTACAGCCGAAAAACGCCAAACATCTTTAAAGTAAATTTCGCCTACCATAACTGCTTTTTCGTCTTTAAAATCGGAACTGGAAAAAGCAAAGCGGGCTAGTTCAGTGGTTTGATCAAGTAAACGTAAATAGCCATCACGAATTTGCGACATCACACCACTGCCGTCAATGGTGACAACAAAGACCAATTTACGAATTGTTGATGGTAAACGCGATAAGTCAACGTGGAATTGTTCTTGGTCGCCGTTGCGCGCTCCTAAACTGGAAAGTGAACCACAAGGCGAGGTTTTTTGATTGAAAAAAATGAAGTAGCGATCATCGGACAGCTTATTGTTGTCATCAACACCAAAACAGGAAATGTCTAAAGTAAAATTACTGGTAGATGAAATAGCAAGTCCAACCTGCAACTGGTTTTTGCTAGATAAATCAGACAGTTTTATTTTTTGACCACGAGTTAAAGGTTGCATTTATTTTTATTCATAGTTTGAGAGATTTAAACAAGTATTGCCCAACGCTGCCGCTAAACCGGAGCGCGTTTTACGCGCGATCGGTTTGAGCAGCTTGTTAGGTACTGATGGCATTCGTGAAAGTAATTTTGTTACCGAATGGATCGGAGATAGACATATTTTTGCTACCCCACGGCATATCTTGTATGCCAGGTTTTGCATACTTATAGTTCTTTTGGTTTAGCTCATCACAATATGCCTCTAACTCATCTGTTTCAATGTTGATCGCGCACCCTGGACTGCAACCGCCATGATGTTCTGTTAGCAATAAAAGGCATTCTCCTTTTGAAACCTGCATGTATAAGGGCGCTCCATCGAAGTCTCGATGCTCAAAGTCGATATTGAATCCTAAAAAATCAACATAAAATTCTCTTGCTTTATTTTCATCAAATATTCTTATAAGAGGAGCAACTCTAGTAAATGCCATAGCTTTAACTCTTTAATATGTGCCTAACGCCAAGTTCAGCGGGGCTAGTTCGGCCCTGCCGTCAGCGAGCAATGAACTCCACGACGTCCCGAACATCGTCGCGCCGAATCTCCCATACCACGCCTTGAATCGTCTTGTCTTCGCGCTTCGCCGTAAACGCCCGATTCTCCCATCGCAGATCGAAGATCCTCTCCCAACTCCGCTCGATTTGTACGCGGTGCTCGATGTTTGGCAACGGCTTCGTTCGATAGTAGCAAAGCCCGGCCGTCTTGAGCTTCCTGTCAAACTCGCGGCCGTCGCGTACCGATGTTGGCAGGTACCAATAGTTCAACGCATAGTGCCACAGCTCGAAGTCCGACAACAGCACCCGTCCTTCATCGAGTTCGACCTCGATTCGCACGCCCTGCGTTCCCGTTGGCAGGTGGCCTCGGCTCCGCAGATCGGGTCTTGACCGCCGCGCGCCATCCCACTGGCGCCAAACCCACACCGGCATCTGGTCGTCGTGAGTGCGTGGCCCGAGACGCATTTCCATTTGGCCGACGATCCACCGGTACGCCTCACGCCAGTCGTCAGAAACGAATGGCTCGCAAGCTTGCCAGATGCCTCGCGATTGCAGGCTGCTCCAGACCTCCGGCGTTTGAATCGTCCACAGCTTCATGACTCACGAAGGGGCCGAATACTGAAGTTAGACCTCCTAATAGACGTAAAACATTGCGTCAAAGCGTTGCCTAAATAGTTGTAAAAGTAAAAAATAATTTTCATTTCAATTGCTTGTAAACATTTAGTGCAATCTAAAATAAATATGGGGGCGTCATCAAAAAACATCAGAAACCAAACCAATAAATATCTGTCTCGTCAAGATAGTAGCCTTAAACCACAACCAGCGCAAATATTCCAACAACTTGATTTATAAACGTTACTAAGCTCAAATATTTGCATCTTAATGTTGCCGGGTATTTCCATATCCGCAATTTGGCACAACCGCCTGCATAAAAAACAGCACTTCCGGCTGTTGGGATTGGGTGGGTATTGATGGTTTGGGAGAATGGTGGCAAATTCCAAGATACGCATCGCGTACCTTATCTGACATTGAAAAAGTACGCGATGCGTACCCTACGAAATTTGCCTAACGGTCTATTCTGTACATCCGCGCGGCGCGGTTTAACACGGGCATTAATCTTGTACAGAGTTACTTTCACACCCGAACAACTTCCCGCAATACCGAGGTAGCATAGCTCCCCGCAGGCAAAGTAAAACATAGTTCCAACACGTCATCACTAACAAACTGCCATTGCAAATCCTCTACATTAACGCGTAATGGGCGTCTGCCCATGTCTACCGCGCAGGCTATCAAGCCCTGTGCCAATTCCTGGTGTGCTTCAATAATAGCTTGTTCGATTTCCAGCGCATCTGCCGATACGCCTGCATCTCCTTTGCCCCATAACGCACCGGTAGGATGAATTTCTTGGGCTTCCAGCCGCCTGATCGTCTCAGCATCGGGCTGTTCCGACTTAAAATGGCTGTGCGATAAATCAAACATGAAGGTGTCGCCTGCCACAGGCTGGTTCCATGTTCCGTTATCGACCCTGTGCGCCAGAATCCGGTTAAACAGATAGGATCGTGCTGCTGACAGGTACAGGCTGCGCTGTTCCCGACCTGTTTTCATGCCCTGAAACATCGCCAGGGCTTTATTGACATTTTGCCCGGCATTGCCGAAGCGTTGCGAACCGTAATAATTGGCGATGCCGCCTGCTTTGATTAATTCCAGTTGTGCAATGGTTTGCTGCCGGTCGCCTTGCCAGTCGCGGATGGTCAGTTTAAAGCTGTTGCCGGACAACACGCCGCGTTTTAGTTTTCTGGCGTGACGAATTGCTTGTAAAACTGTTATCTGTTCAGAATTAAACTGCGTCCAGTCCGGGTCTGCCTTACCCGGCAACCAGACGCTAAACCATTGCGTCGTGAGCGCGTGGCGATCTTTAAGTCCTGCAAAGCTGACATCCCGTTGACGTACATCGGCAAATCTGGACAACTGGCGTGCCACATATTCGGTATTTTCGCCGCTTTTTTGAATTTGCAGGAAGACATGTTCGCCGCTAGCCGACGGTGCAAAGGAAAGGTTTTCGGTAACGATAAAATCTTCGGGGACTGTGCGAATCTTGCCCGAACCGGACGGCTGACCATAAACATAAGGCCAGTCCGGGATGGTAATGTCCTGCATCAGGGTTTTTCGACCAGGACAATGGCCTGTACTGCGATGCCTTCCTTGCGCCCTTCGAAACCCAGCTTTTCAGTCGTCGTGGCTTTGACATTAATACGATCAACGTCTACAGCCAAATCCTCGGCAATATTGCTGCACATCGCGGCAATATGCGGTGCCATTTTCGGTGCCTGGGCGATGATAGTCATATCGGCATTGACCAGTTGATAACCCATGCTTTGCACGATGCCGTAGACATGGCGCAATAACACACGGCTGTCTGCACCTTTAAATTCCGGGTCGGTATCGGGAAAATGCTTGCCTATATCACCCAACGCCAGTGCGCCCAACAAGGCATCGCAGAGCGCGTGCAGCACAACATCACCGTCCGAATGCGCCTCCAGACCGCGCTCATAGGCGATTTTTACGCCGCCCAGCATAATAAAGTCGCCGTCGTTAAAACGATGGACATCGTAACCTTGCCCTACTCTAATCATTGTTGCTCCAGATAAAATTGCGCTAACGCCAGATCTTCAGGCCGGGTAATTTTTATATTGTCGGGACGGCCCTCGACGATTTTTGGTTGCAGGCCTTGCAATTCCAATGCGCTTGCCTCGTCGGTAACAGCCGGATTGCCTTCTGCGGCTTCCAGCGCGGATTTTAAATGACTGTAACGGAACATCTGCGGCGTTAACGCCCGCCAGATATGCGTTCTGTCCAGGGTGCCTAGAATGCTGTTGCCCTGGACGCTTTTTAATGTGTCATGCGATGACAAGGCCAGGATTCCGCCGACTTCGTCATTTTTCAGTGAATCAATCAGATGGTGAATGTCGGCTGCGGTAATACACGGTCTGGCGGCATCATGAACCAGCACCCAGTCATTGTCTGAGGCATTGGCGGCTATCGCTTTTAATCCTGAAAGCACGGAATCTGCACGTTCTTTGCCGCCTGCGGCAGTGATGATTTGTTCATGCGTTGCTATTTCCAGCTCAGGCCAATAACCGTCTTCTGCGGAAATAGCGACAGCGATACCGGCGAAAACATCCGCCTGCAACAGACGCAGCAAGGTCTGTTCGAGAACAGTTTTACCGGCAAGTTCGAGGTATTGTTTGGGGCGGTCGGCGTTCATACGTTTGCCGACGCCTGCGGCTGGGACAACTGCCCAGAATTTAGTGGATTGGCTCATGGCTAGATAAACTTAACTCGCGTAACGCTACAACTTTTGGTTTTTCAAAAATATTTTTGCTTCATCCCAAAAAGCATCCAGTTCATCCAGTTCGCAATCGGTTAAAACCCGACCGGATTTTTCAACCTGTTGCTCGATATACTGAAAACGTCTGGAGAATTTTTGGGTGCTTTCCTTTAGCGCTATTTCAGGATTTACTTTCAAATGACGCGCCAGATTGACAACAACCAGCAATAAATCGCCGATTTCTTCCTGAACATGCGCCTGATCGCCGGATTCCCAAGCCTCCCTGACTTCTTCCAGTTCTTCCATAACCTTGTCAAAAACCGGCGGTACATCAGGCCAGTCAAAGCCATGTTGGGCAGCGCGATCCTGGATTTTTTCACACGCCATTAATGCCGGAAGGCTCGCCGCTACGCCTGACAACACACTGCTCTGTTCCGGTGTTTTGGACTTTTCCTGACGCTCGGCGGCTTTGGCTTGTTCCCAGGCCTGGTGGCGTTCCTCGTCGGTATTAAAAACAGCATCGGAAAATACATGCGGATGGCGGCGGATCAGTTTGTCGCAGATGCCTGCCGATACCTGTTCAAAATTGAACAGGCCGCTTTCATCGGCAATCTGGGCATGGAAAACAACCTGCAACAGCAAATCGCCCAATTCCGAACGCAGGTCGTCAATGTCATTGCGCTCAATGGCATCAACGACTTCGTAAGCTTCCTCAATGACGTAAGGAATCAGGCTGGAGAAGTTCTGCTTCACATCCCAGGCACACCCCGTTTCCGGGTGGCGCAAGCGGGACATGATGTCGAGTAACTGCTGGGTGTTTTTCAGCATGAAGTGCTCAGCGTAATTTAAATCGGGGAAATGAATGTTTGTGGATTATCAAAATGTACTGTCAAAGCTCTCGCTATAGCGTTGCTTGAAACTGCCTATATCAAAAAAATGATTTTGCGTACCGTGATGTTCGATTTTAATCGTTCCCATTAATGAAGCAATTCTTCCGGTTGTTTCCCAATCCAGCTCATTCATTAACCCGTATAGCAGACCTGCGCGATAGGCGTCACCGCAACCGGTCGGGTCAACTAAGGCAATGGGTTTTGCCGGAGGAATATTGATGCAGGTTCCTTGCGTATAAATCTTGGAACCCTGGCCGCCCAGCGTAATAATCAGGGCTTCCACACGCTCGGCGATTTGTTCCAGTGACAAGCCGGTGCGCTCCTGCATCAGCTCGGACTCGTAATCATTCAATGTTACCCAGGTAGCCTGATCGAGAAACTTGATTAACTCCTCGCCGTTAAACATCGGCATGCCCTGCCCCGGATCAAAAACAAACGGTATCTCCAGCTCTACAAACTGGTCGGCATGGAGCAGCATACCGTCCTTGCCGTCGGGGGATATGATGCCTATGCTGATGTCACGGTCAGTAGGAACTGAATTTAAATGTGAAAAACTCATCGCCCCAGGGTGGAAGGCGGTAATCTGGTTACCGTCTTCATCGGTAGTGATATAGGCTTGTCCAGTGTATTGGCTATCCAGAATATGGATAAACTCGCTGGATAAACCGTTCTGGCTCATCCATTGGCTGTAAGGCTCAAAGTCATGTCCGACTGTCGCCATCGCCAGCGGCTCTTCGCCCAACAAGTTGAGGTTATAGGCAATATTACCGGCACAGCCGCCGTATTCACGGCGCATCACAGGCACTAGAAAGGACACATTCAATATATGAACTTTTTCCGGCAATATATGATTTTTAAATTTATCATGAAAAACCATGATGGTATCGTAAGCCATGGATCCACATATCAATGCACTCATTTGCCGCCTCCTTTAAAGTAAGATTAATGCCCAGGTAATAGCTGCCCAGACCAAAGATGTCGTCACCGCAGCCGAACCAATATCCTTTGCCCGACCGGACAATTCGTGATGCTCAAAGCCGACTCTATCGACGACCGCTTCCACCGCTGAATTCAGCAACTCAACCAGCAACACCAGAACCATACTGCCGATCAGCAGAAGTTTTTCAATATTGTTGTGTCCAAGCCAGATGGCCAGAGGTGTTGTTACCAGAAACAGAAGCACTTCCTGCCTGAATGCTTCTTCGTGCGTCCAGGTTGCTTTAAAACCCGCCGCAGAAAAAAAGCAGGCATTAATCAGGCGTTTAAAGCCTTTCGCATTTTGATTAGCCATTATTTGGTTATGAATAACTGTAATAAAAAGGTCTCAAGTGGATCAAGACTGCTCGATCATAGCCTGATAAGCGTCAGCATCCATTAACTGGTCGAGGCCGGACAGGTCATCCGCTTTGATACAGAAAAGCCAGGCCTGATAAGGTTCATCGTTCACCTGCTCGGGTTGGTCTGCCAGTGCTATGTTAGCGGCGACAACTTCCCCTGCTACCGGACTGAATAAGTCCGACGCTGTTTTAACTGACTCAACCACAGCGCATTGCTCTTGCGCTTCAACCTTGCGTCCCAGTTCGGGAAGCTCAATGTAAACCAGATCCCCCAATTCTTGCTGGGCAAATTCGGTTATGCCGATACGAACAATATTATCTTCTTCCAATTGCACCCATTCATGGGTTTTCGCATATTTTAAATTTTGCGGCAAATCGCTCATATCAATCTCTCGTAATATTAGTCATTATTAATTGCCCCTATTCAGCAAAACCTGGACGAAAAAACGGAACCGGATCCAGCACCCGCTCGTCGACATTGAACATCAACACCTTTGCCGATAGAATGAAGCTATCTTATCAAACATTACTAAAACATGCCTGAGATACTCATCTACACCACCAAGATTTGCCCTTACTGCATCATGGCCAAGCGTTTGCTGGATAAAAAAGGAGTCCCTTATACCGAAATTAACGTTGATTCAGAATCCGGATTACGGGAAGAAATGATGCGTAAAACCAAGCGCAGGACAGTACCGCAAATTTATGTCGGGGATTTTCATGTGGGGGGTTTTGATGACCTTTACGCCCTGGACCAACAAAAGAAACTGGATCCTTTACTGGCGCTTTCCTGACTATCCTACAACGATGACAATGATTCAAGACAGCATTCCTTCCCCCTGCATCAGAAACTGCTGCCTTGATATTAACGATATTTGCCTGGGCTGTTTCCGCTCTATCGATGAAATTACGCACTGGACACTGGTTGACGAGCAAACACGGCTCCAGTTTCTGGCCAATGCAGAAAATCGAAAAAAAGCATCCGAAGAGTAAAGCAATTATTTCAATCGAACATCTCTTGCCGTAAACTCAGCCTCCTCATAACCATTAATCGCGAGGATTGCCAATGAAACAGTTACACAGAAAAGATTTGTTCGGCTGGTCAGTGTTTAATGAAGAGCGTAATCTGGATTTTCACAGCGTGCTTTGGGTGCGTGAAGGCGGCAATGTCCTGATCGATCCGTTACCGATGTCGGAGCATGACCACAGCCATTTGCAACGATTGGGCGGCGTCAATTATATCGTCATCACCAATAGCGATCATTGCCGCGATGCCGAGCACATTGCCGCCAATACAGGCGCAGCAATTTACGGCCCGGCGGGCGAGCAGGAGACGTTCCCGTTATACTGCGAGCGCTGGCTTTATGACAATGAAGAGGTTGTGCCGGGCCTGATTGCCTATCAGCTGAACGGTTCGAAAACCCCTGGCGAACTCGCGCTACTCCTTGAACACAGCACCTTGATAACGGGTGACTTGATCCGCAGCCATGTCGGCGGTGAATTATGCTTATTACCTGAAGCAAAACTCACTGATGTAAAACAAGCCATTCAATCGGTTAAACGCATTGCCGCCCTGCCCGATATTAAAGCTGTGTTATCAGGTGACGGCTGGCCTATTTTCAGTCACGGCAGTGAAGCCCTGCACCATCTGGCAAAATCGCTTTAGTCAGGGATTTTTATTTACCACGCAGGGCGCACAGCAAGTTGCTTCCGTTCATGGTTCGACAAGCTCGCCATGAACGGAAGCAACTTATGCAAAGTTTCCTTTAACTTTTTTGGGGCTGGCACATGCGGCTATCGCCTGCTTTATCCGCACTACTGACAGCCTATCCAGCGTCCCCGTCCGGTCATGTTGCAGGCACAAAGCGCCCCTGAAACCCAGGTAATCCGGCTGCCAATCTGCTAGCCCTGCAATATCTTCCAGCTTTAACGAACCTGCAAGACCACACAGCAATTGCGCATCCCTGGCCTGCCTGACAAATAAGCCAATATCCGTTTTCGCCATAACACGGATTAATGAGCCTTTGCTTTTATCCATCGTGTCCAGCATAACGCCTGTAAATCCGGCTTCTTTCAATGTCTGGATTACGCCGAAATCCGGCTTGGTATCGGCAAACAGCACGGCAATCAAGGCATGGTTTTGTTGTGTTAATCGCGCCAGTTTCGCCACTGTCGCCAACCAGTCGCCGCCGGGGAAGAAGCCGATTTTTATATAATCAACCCCGGTTGCTGCCATTGCGGTTACAGCATTAAAAACCGGCTCCGGCTGCATCGGTAAATCGCCAATTGTGGCGCTGACAGGACAGCGTCCGGCAATTTCGGCAACAATCTGCGTAACAAGATTATTTTCCAGCGCCCCCAATGCGCCTAGCGCAGGCTGTTTTAAATCGATAATGTCAACCTGAGCATCCAAGACCAGCAAGGCTTCCGCCACGCTGTTAACACTGGCCAGCATCGCGGTCATGACTTACCCCGTGTTTTGAATTCCTCAATAACCGCCATCAGCCATCCCCAGGCCTCACGCTCCCTGTCGCCTGCGGTTTTCTCGAAACCGCTTTGCAGGTATTGAATTTCTGACTCTATTCTTTCCAAAGGAATCCTGTTTAACCGGCTGATTAAAATGGCGGCTTCCAACACCGCGTACTGGGCGCGGTTAAAGCCCCTGAACGGCGCATGATTGACGGTGTGCACGGCTTTGCAGAAAAATTTCGGCCGCGTATCGTCATCCTCAAAGCGCACCAGTTCCACCTCGGTATGCGCCAACGCGCATTGCAGGACTAAACCATCAATTTTTTCTGCCGCTATCAAAGGCCAATCGCGCCGCCCGGTCAGACACCCGGCAAAAACACGCACATCATCGCAATAGTTAATGACGGCTGTTTTGCTGTCCAGCAAATTGTTAAGCGTTGTTGAGGGGCGGAACGGCAGAATAATAAACTCATCACCGTTGATGTGTATGCCCATCGGGGCAATATGCGCCACACCCAGATGATTGCGGGTGCTGACAATGGTTTCCTGAATCATTTTTGTAAGGTAGTTCCGGCGGGTTTAAAAGTGTGCAAATCGACAGTTGCTTCTGTTTGGTCGGTCGCGCAGCCCCAGTTTAAAGGTTCGTCCTGATTAAAGCGTTTACCCAGTTGCCAGGCGATTTGCGCCCGCGCCAATTCAACACCCAGGTAAAAGGCATGACCACCATCGTTTTCAATAGCCAGCTTGGGGTATAAATCAAACGGATCGGTAGCGCTATACAGGCCGTCGCGATTAAAAATATGCACGCCTTCGCTACTGGTCTGAATGCGGAAACTGGGATCCTTGATTTGTCCGGCAAGTTCGGTGATTTCCGCCAGCGAATAGGGAAAAGGTGATGTTTCATGCAACGCCATCAAGCCGGGATCGATATGCTTAGGCAAGGTACTGTTGGCTTTTGCCGCATACATGATGCGCCGCGCCAAATCCGCTTCTTTAATCGACCGGCAGGCGTGACGGCTAACTTCGGTTGCCAGGATATTATTGATATTCAATTCCGAGCAAATGCCCAGCAACAACGCGTTCATACCGGCCGTATCGGCATGGGTCAATTCGGTTATATTGCCGACGCCCAGCATCATTTCTATATCGGGATGGTTTTTCCTGACTTCATGATAGCGCACGATCGATTGGGTGAAACCAAAATGCAGCGGGTCCAGAATCGGGTCGACAATAAAGGCGCGCTGCTTTGTCTGCATCCGTTCGATAGCCCTATCCAGCGAAGCCAGGTCTTCATGTTTTTCCGGGATTAAAATCGGTGTAGCCGCCACTTCATCGGCAATCCAGAGGCTGCTTTCATGCAGGCTAAGCAAATAATCAGCCCCGGCCTTGCCGCCTCTGAGTAAATCCTTGTCATCCAGCGAATCGATGCTGACCGTAAAGCCTTCCTGTTTCAGGGTGCGGATGATGTCTTCCATGTGCGGAAAATCGGTGCTGGGCAGGCAACCTATGTCGATAACATCAGCGCCGTTTTTCTTGTAGTAATGCGCGCGTTTGAGCACTTCAGCAACGCTAATATTGGGTGCATCGGTGATTTCCGCAAAGATTTTCACGCTGTAGCGGCTTAAATCAGGCTTGTGCGCGGCTTGGCCGAAATACATCGGCAAGTCTTTAAGCTCGTCCGGGCCGCGCTCTATCGGCAGTCCCATATCGGCAGACAATGCCTCAAGATCACCCCGGCAACGGCCAGGCACAATCATCCGGTCAATGCTTTCCCGCATCGCGCGTGGAAAAGTTATATCGTTCATGCGCCGGGCTATCATATCGGCCGTCATTAACGCAGCCACTTTCAGACCCAGTTGATGCACGGTATAAGTAAACTCCGGCTGCATTTTTTCCAGGATATGATGCAGCTGTTTTTCAGCCAGTTTGCCGGTGAGAAAAAGTATGTGTTCGCTCATTTTTGCTCAATCAGTCAATAGACTTATGCGAGGCATTTAAGCCGTCCGTTAACTGCGGCAATCAATTCATCAACGCTCTCGACCACCGTCGTATATTCAAAGCCGCGTAATTTATCCGTACCCTGCAAATCGATTTTGCGGGGATAAACCATCACCTTGCCGCCCGGTGCGGTCGTTTCCATTTCCGGGGCAATATCGCAAGGATAGACAATGCTGGGAACCCGGCATTTTCCGGCCTGGGAATATAAATTGGTCACCAGATTGTCGGCAATGCCCAGTACGCATTTGGCTACGGTATTGGATGTCGCAGGTGCCATCACAAAGGTATGGTAATAGCCTTTATAAAACAGCCCAACCGGCGGCGATGAGGCGGTTTTGTCGCGGTAAACCGGCACTTTTTCGCGGATGTCGTTAAGATTGATGCCATACATTTTTAACACCTCTTCCCCGGCCTGGCTTATGTAGAGATCAACAGCATCCAGCGTCAACAGAAAATCCAGACATTCTTCAATATAATGACCGGAACCGGTAATCGCCCAGGCCAATCGTGGTTTATCCATTACACTCATTCTTTAGATGGATGGGATTTTGCCAGGATTTGCAGCAACAAAAACCAGGCGACGCCAAAAATATCGTGCCATTATACCCGAATCTACTACACGCAACCGATATGGAGCTTCAAGCAATGTTCAGCCAGCACAACAAACCGCTGATAATGGGAATTTTAAATGTGACCCCCGACAGTTTTTCAGACGGCGGCAAATTTACCGGCGTAGCCGCCGCGTTACAGCAAGCCCGGCAGATGCTGGCCGATGGCGTGGACATTATTGATATAGGCGGCGAATCAACCCGCCCCGGTTCTGATCCGGTTAGCGCGACGGAACAACAGCAGCGGGTTATCCCTGTTATTAAAGCCATCAGGCAACACAGCGATGTGTTAATCAGCATCGACACTACTTCCAGCGAAGTTGCCAAAGCCGCACTGGACGCCGGTGCGAATATTATTAACGACGTTTCCGCAGGCAGGGACGATGCCGCGATACTGACACTCGCCGCGCACAGCAATACGCCGATTATATTGATGCACAGCAAAGGCACACCGAAAACGATGCAGGATAATCCTTATTATGAAGATGTTGTCCAGGAAGTGATCGATAGCCTGCAAGCCAGCATCAATGCCGCCTTGGCAGCGGGCGTTAACAAAGCCAACATCGCCATCGACCCCGGCATCGGTTTCGGCAAACGCAAACAGGATAATCTGGATTTACTGGCGCACCTGGATACGCTGGTAGCCCTGGGTTTTCCGGTGCTTCTTGGCACCAGCCGCAAGCGTTTTATGGGTGCCATCTGCGCCGTATCAGAACCCTCCGAACTGGTGACCGCAACCGCAGTTACCACAGCCTTGGGCGTTATGGCGGGCGTACAACTATTTCGCGTACATGATGTAAAGGAAAACCGGCAAGCGGCTGATGTTGCCTGGGCGATCAAGCACAGCGGATGAGTTTGTAACGCTAGGCGTGGGGTACGCATTTATGCCCCAGAGGGTATCAACTGCTGGACGGGGCATGTTGCCCCGTTCGCAACGTTTAAAGATTGTTCAAAAATTGCACTATCGGTTAAACGTGAGTGCCGGGGTAACATACCCCGGCACGCTAAGTTAAACAAGCCTTTTCAAGTTGTCCATGCGGGCTCTGCAAACAGTGAGGCTTTCCTTTTCTCTAAACGCATTGTAAAAAGCGGCGACGGCGACACCTATTGGGCTGTCTGGACCGTTTCGTTCCAAGAGGAGAGTGGCGATTTCATGCATTTTGGATGAAGCGTCTTTAAACCTTTGTACATGCAACGTTTCGTCAATCTGACCGCCCTTTGCCAAGATGTCAGCATTGTAAGCCGCAGTTTGAAACAATTGTTCAAGCTGCTCGACATCTTCTCTTTGTTTACTTATAGCTCCTCTTTCAGTACTTAAGTTATTATCTCTTCTAAAATAAGCAACCACTAAAATCAAGAGTGAAAGAAACGTCAAAAACAGAAACAATCTCATGATTTCAAATGTTTCGTTGGGGGGTATTTTTGAAAAAATAGGCAAGGAAAGCCATTCTTTGTAAAGACTCCAGAAAACGAAAGCACCTACTGTTGCAACTCCGCCAACAGCTAATGCCGACTTCCAAAATTTTTCCATATTCTCTCCAAAATGCAGAATGAAGCCTAAGTGCTTGTTTTAAAAGTCTCGATGTAGCACAAATCGGCCAAATTCAACCAGGTTTTCCGAATGTAACAAAGAAAAATTGGATCAAATCACCTAGGTTCTGTTGACGTTTGTCCAATAGGATAGAATTATCTGATTTGGATGGCATGAACCGAATAGAATTGAGCGACGATGAGTGGTGCCGGCTATTGGCGTTTTTGAAGCAATTGCCGTGCATTCA
>Ga0208754_100170_pt1 | contig 29685 bp, 28 predicted proteins | sample LakWasMet55_HOW8_2_FD_183889 | JGI IMG/M metagenome (GOLD analysis project Ga0208754, IMG submission 183889) | Freshwater sediment methanotrophic microbial communities from Lake Washington under simulated oxygen tension - Sediment Metagenome... | ecosystem: Environmental > Aquatic > Freshwater >... | reverse complement strand
GAGCGCGTGTTTGGCATCCTTAAGCAACACTACGGCATCGGCAAAGCCAGGTACTTAGGCGTAAAACGCAACCAAGCGCGTTTTATGCTGGCGGCCATGGCCTACAACATCAAGCGGGGTACAGCCGTCAACGCCGACATGCTGGCATTGGCGGGATAGCTCCGCCTGATGGGCGTAAAAACATGGGTAACAGGCACGATTTTTAGCAAATTGCGCAAGACAATGCCTTTTTTAAACAAAATTATGACCGATCAGACGATTAAGATTTTTAAAAAATGGGCTTATGATCAAAAAGGGGCTGTTTTGCTCGTTCGTGCAAAGGTCTCGAAATATATCCATTTTCATCAAATTGTATTATTTGCAGCCGATAATAATAAAGTTATGAAGCGAGTTAGGGGAAAGGAATAGTTTTTTCCTCTTTTTCAGCATCTTCATGCTTGCCCTCCTTCAAAAAGCGAACTACCTTTGGTGGGACAAATGATAATGCTGGTTCTTTGCTGAACTCCGGCAAGAGATTAATAATAATTTATTGATAGTCTAATTTGCAGATGCAATACAACTTCCGCATACATATTCATTTGGGGGCCCACAAGACGGCCTCGACATTCATCCAAAATTGGTTGGCTAGAAACCTGCCTTTTCTCAAAAACAATAATATTGCTTATGTTCCTTTAGAGAGCTTGCGTAGAAGTTTTTCACCGGCTTTTTGGGAACTTGCTGAGGCGGCTAATCCATCACAAATCACGCCCGACGGATTGCGTGAAATTCTTTTTGCCGAAGCCGAGGCTTGTGGTTTTGACCTTAACACGACAAAGCTATTTGTCCTTTCAGAAGAAAATATATTAGGCTCGTTATCATCGCTGAGCATAAATGGAATTCTATATCCGAGGCTGGCCGACAGGCTTCAGGTTCTTGCAAAAATATTTGAAGGTTATGAAATACAAGTATTTTTTTCTGTGCGTAGTTACGTTGAGTTTTATCCTTCCGCCTACGCCGAGACGCTGCGGGACGGATTTATAAAGACCTTGGAAAAATTCCTGGAAGATTTGGCGCTGTCAGATAATTCATGGCTACAAATTATTGACATTATTGAATCGGTATTTGGGCCGGCAAAAATATGGCGTTACGAGAATTTTATAAGTCATGCACATCTTGTGTTATCTGAATTGTTACAAAGACCCATTGCCGCTAATTGGCTTGAGCTGAATCATGTGGTGCGGCGGTCATTGTCCCAAAAAGGCTTATCGGTTGCTATGGCGTGTAGGGATACCCTGTCAGATTTGGAAATAAAAAGGTTGGTCAATTTGTTTACAGCGCGGATGGTTTTTGAACAACCGGATAAGAAAATTTCCATCCAGGATAGCCAAATCGTTAATGTGCTGAATGAAAAATACCATAATGAACTTGAGGCCTTGTCAGGCCGCATGATTGATTTGGAAGCGGGAGTTGCTGGATATGCGTCTTGAATGCCTTGATGAACCCAGTTCTAATCCGGCACGTTGTCAACAGCGGCTGGAAGTGATCCGGGGTTTTATGCCGATTGGTTCGGTGGGTGCAGAAGTTGGCGTTTTTAAAGGCGCATTCATTGATTACCTGTTATCGACAAACCCCGCCAAGCTCTATGCGGTTGATCCATGGTATAGGCTGTTTCCCGAATGGTCATGGGCTCGGGGCGATAAATCAACAGTGCGTGCGTTGCAAGCGATTTTGGCTGAATTTGAACCGGAAATTACGGCTAAGAAACTTGAACCGCGTGTTGAATTCAGCCAGGATTTCCTCAAATCAATTCCCGACAACCATCTGGATTGGATTTATATCGACAGCAGCCACGCTTATCAGCAAACGCTGCTGGAGCTTAATTTGAGCCTAAGCAAGGTGAGCAAGTCAGGCTTTATTATCGGAGATGATTATTATCCGAACCCAAAATCCGTTCACCATGGTGTGTATAAAGCCGTTCATGAACTGGAGGTCGCTGGTAAGCTGAAACTGGTGTCGAAGGTGTCAACGGGCAGTTTGTTGCCCAAGGGCTTTGAGAGCTTGCCTTGAAGAAAATTATAAAGTACATGCAAAGGCTTGTGCCGCCTGTTTTTGACGCCTATAGGCATGGACGCGAGCTTTCTCCAGTCATTGACCAAACGAGGAAAATCAAACCGGGGGATTTATTGGTGTTTGTGGTGCTGCGTAATGAAGCTTTACGCATACCTTATTTTTTACAGTACTACCGTAATCTGGGCGTAAATCATTTTCTGTTTGTCGATAATGATTCCAATGATGGTTTTATAGAGATTATTGCTGAAGCTCCCGACTGTTCGGTTTGGCATACTTCTGCAAGCTACAGGGAGTCGAAGTTCGGCGTTCACTGGCTTAATTATTTGTTGCGTAAACATGGTGTCGGGCATTGGTGTTTGACGCTGGATCCTGATGAATTCCTTGTTTATCCGCATATCGACAGCCGTTCCTTGCCGGAGTTAGCGGACTATCTGGAGTCAGAGGGAAAGGAGTCGTTTTTTTCGGTTATCCTTGATATGTACAGTGATCTGGCTGTTGATGAAGCTGTCTGCGAGCAGGGCCAGAATCCATTGGCAGTTTGCCCCTGGTTTGACCCTACCGGTTATTACCAGGACCGGCGGCCAAATTATGGCGAGTGGTGGATACGCGGCGGGGTAAGGCGGCGGGTGTTTTTCCCTGACCAGCCCTGGCATGCGCCTGCGCTTAACAAAACGGTGCTGGTTAAATGGCAGTGGCGATATTCGTATATAGCTTCTACGCATATCGTTTGGCCGAACCGCTTAAACCGTCCCCATTTTGCTGATACGCTGGCACCGACGGGTTGTTTGCTGCATTTTAAGTATCTTTCCGTATTGCGCGAAAAAGTGGAGGAAGAAATGCAGCGTAAGGAACACTATGCGGGTTCGCGTGAATACGCCCGCTATCTCGACGGTTTGGATAACGGAACTGTTTTATGGTCGCCGGGTTCCGCTCGTTTTGAGGGCTGGCAGCAATGTGTTGATCTGGGTTTAATGAATGTCGGTCGCTGGTTTTGACAGGATAGCAGGATGAAACTGGCTTTTATTATTCTTGCTCATGATGATCCTGATAATCTTTTGCGGCTTATTAAGCGCGTAGTGGTTGAGGAAGACCTTGTTGTCATTCATTGGGACAAAAAAAACCAATTGGATATAAAAGCCTGTTGCGAGGCTGCATTTGATAACAGGATTCTTGCCAGGCTGCGCTTCGCACATAGGGTTGCGGTGAGTTGGGGGCGATGGTCTGTGGTGGAAGCAACGCTGGCCGCTTTGGAAGCCATTGAAAGCTCAGGGGAGGCTATTGACTATGTCGTTCTGCTAAGTGGTGCCGATTATCCGCTCAGGCCTGTTAGAGAACTTAAAGCATTCTTCGCGCAGAAAAGCGGCTGTGAGTTCATCGAATGTGTTGATCCTGATGTCAGGCTCTGGGTTGTGCAAGGATTGCATCACGACAGATTTTTTTATCATCACTGGTTTAGCTGGCGTGATAGCCCAAGACTTTTTGACTGGTCATTAACTATTCAGAAAAAGCTCCGGTTGAAACGTAAGTTTCCTTGCGGACTCAAGCCGCAACTGGGTTCTCAGTGGTGGGCGCTGACTTGGGAAACGCTTAAGCATGCTTTGGAAATGAGCAGGCGGAAACGAGTCAAGCGCTTTTTCAGGACGACCTGGGTGCCTGACGAAATGTTTTTCCAGACGATAGTCGCGGCTTTTGTCCCGAAAGATAAAATCGCACCGACCGGAGTGACTTTTTATCATTTTAGCCAGCAAGGCAAACCACTGGTTTTTTATGACGATCATTTTGAGTTTCTGTCCAGGCAGGATTATTTTTTCGCACGCAAGCTGTCTGCCCATGCCCATAGCTTGAGGGACTTGTTAGATAGCCGGGCAGATCAGGATATTGTCCCAATTCGGCCTGTTTCTGTAATCACCAAACAGGTCGATGCATATCAATATTTCGTTTCCGTGCAATGGCGCGGAATTCCAGGAAGACGTGTGATGGGTCGCCAGATTGACCCGTGGTATGGTGATCTGGAGTGGAATAAACGCCCTTATTTCGTGATTCTTTCGTATGCGGATGCGGATCTTGAACCGTTGCGCAATGCCCTGAATACTTTGCCTGATGTCTGTTGTTATGGGGAAATATTCCACGCAACTTATATAGATTACTCCCTGCCAGGCTACGAACACCCCCTGTATCCTGAAGACAAGCCTGCTTTAAGGGATATGAAAAGGCCGAATTTTCTGTGTGATCTTATTCATGTCAATGCTGCGCAATTAACGGGTTTTATCCTGCGCTTACCGTGTGGTAACGAGATGGACAAAATGGTTATTTTCGATCGACAGGCTACCCCTGTTTTTATCTTGCCGGAAGATCATTATATGGCCGCCGGCATTGATGGCCTTAACTGGAAGTGCGCATTTGATAACATGATTATGAACGACTATCTTGCCGATGCCCGGCAGTCGGGGAGAACTTTTTTTGTTGCACGAACTTTCGGTAATACGCTTACGGGTCAAAGTATAAACAATCTGACGGCCTATATCCGCTCTTTGCATGAGAGTATAGCCGGTGTTTCCAGTGTCCGTAATTTCAGCTTGGATAAATCATTATGAAATTTTCCGGCCTTTTTGGAGAGATATTCAGGGATTGGGACGCAAGCTTTGGACGGGCTGGTCTGACTGATGCAGGAAAGCCGGACATTAAAGTTAACACAAGGTTAATTATGACTTTGCTGGTCAGGGACGAAGTTGATGTTATCGAAGGAAACCTGCGTTTCCATCTGGATCATGGCGTTGATTTTATTGTGGCGATGGATAATGGTTCAATTGACGGCACAACAGAAATACTTGAGGAATATGTCAAAAAGGGGGTTGTACACTTGATTCATGAGCCTGGTCGTGTATTTGATCAGCGCACCTGGGTTAATTGCATGGGTGAGTTGGCTTATTCCAATTTCTCGGCCGATGTAATTTTTCATGCGGATGCAGATGAAATCTGGCATCCGGCTAGCGGCTCGCTAAAAAATGAGTTGTGTCTTCGGGATTGGGTCGATGTTTTGTCGGTGCCGGTCAGGAATATGATGATGGCTGACAGGGATGGTCAGGAACGGTTCCCGGATGATGTTGCTTATGAGATAAGCCAACCTATTGTAAAGCCTGTTTGCGAAGTCATGCGTGAAGTCGAACACCAGTCTTTTCTTTTATATCGCTATCCAAACAAGGTTATTTACCGAACCCGAACGGGATATGTAGAAGTCGTTCACGGCAATCACGATATTAGCGAGTCCTGTGATCAGGTCAATATGGTGAAGAAGCCGTCCCGTGATATTGAGATCCTGCATTTTCCTGTACGCGGCCTTGAGCAGTTCTTTCGCAAGACTGTCAATAGTGGCGAAGGATTGGCGAATCTGGACAGGCATGTCGGCAGCGATGCGGTTAAAGCATGGCACGTTAAACGCTGGTATGCCTTATATCGGGAAGGACGCCTGGATGAAGAATATGACAGGCTGATTATCAACAATAACTGCCTGAACGAGTGTTTAAAAAATAAAATCGTAGCACCATTGGGTGTGCGAGGACAGCATGCACTGAGCTACTTTGAAAATTCCGAACAGGTGTTAGATGAGCAGTCGTTTGAAATTTGATATTACCAGCGGTCACTTACAGCAAATTTCAGTTTTAACAGAGTTCTCGCTGGTATCTAGCTACAAGGTTCAAGAAGTATTGACTTTTTGAACCTTGTCAGTTGAATTTACTGTTAAGTAATTACGTCGGGTTCTGTTCTGCCGGTGCGTTTTTTGACTTCAGAAAACTGTTCGGCAAGATCGATTAATACAGCCAGTGCTTCTTGGGCATCCTGATTATGTTTTGATGCATCAGGCTCAAATTTTTCCAGATAGATTCTTAAGGTTGCACCTACTGTACCGGTTCCTGATAAGCGGAAGACAATACGTGAGCTGTTTTCAAAGCCGATGCGTATGCCCTGGTTTTTACTGATGCTGCCGTCTACAGGATCTTCATAGCTGAATTCGTCAGCATATTTGATAACGTATTCGCCAAAAGCTTGGCCTGGAAGCTCGGGTAACTGACTGCGCAAATGTTCAATAATGCCATTGGCAACAGGTGTTTCTACGGCTTCAAAATCATGGCGGCAATAAATATCCCGGCCAAATTTTTGCCAATGTTCATGGACGATGTCAGCAACAGATTGACGTTTTCTGGCAATTAAATTAAGCCAGAATAATACCGCCCATAGTCCGTCTTTTTCGCGGACGTGATTGGAGCCTGTGCCAAAGCTTTCTTCACCACACAAGGTGATTTTCCCGGCGTCCAGCAGGTTGCCAAAAAATTTCCAGCCGGTTGGAGTTTCGTAGCAGGGGATTTTGTAACTTGCGGCGACACGGTCAACCGCTTGGCTGGTCGGCATGGAGCGGGCAACCCCGCTTAAGCCTTTTGCGTAACCGGGAATTAACTTCGCATTGGCAGCGATAATAGCTAAACTATCGCTAGGCGTTACGAAAATATTGCTGCCGGTAATCATGTTACGATCGCCATCGCCGTCAGAAGCTGCGCCAAAAACCGGTGCATCCGGGCTAAACATTATTTCAGCGAGTTCATGGGCATGTGCCAGGTTTGGATCGGGGTGGTGACCGCCAAAATCCTCCAGCGGCTCGGCATTAATTACCGAGTCGGGCGTTGCCCCCAGTATATCGACGAATATTCTTTTCGCATACGGGCCGGTAATAGCGCTCATCGCATCGAAAAGCAGGGTAATGTAGCCGGAGCTGATACTTTGCTTAAGTAACGCAAAGTCGAAAATAGTTTGCATGAGTTCGGCGTAATCGCTGACCGGGTCAATGATGGTGATTTTAACATCGCCTACATTCTGTGTGCCGATAGTGTCGAGGTCTATATCTTCGAGGCTGGTGGTTTTATAACTGTTGATATTCTGGCTGCGCTGGTAAAATGCATTGGTATCTTTTTCTGGCGCAGGACCGCCATTGCTGACATTATATTTAATACCGAAATCTTCATCGGGGCCGCCTGGATTATGACTGGCAGAAAGAACGAGACCGCCGAATGCGCCATATTTTCTGATGATATGTGATGCTGCCGGGGTAGACAATAATCCGCCTTGTCCTATAATCAAGCTACCGAAACCATTTGCTACTGCCATCTTGATGATAATTTGGATGGCTACCCGGTTAAAATAGCGACCATCGCCACCTAATACCAGGGTTTTTCCACTAAAGTCATCCAGAGAGTCAAAAATTGATTGGACGAAATTCTCCAAATAACCGGTCTGTTGAAATATTTTTACTTTTTTTCTGAGTCCTGATGTGCCTGGATTCTGATCGTTGTACGGATGGGTTGTTATGGTTTCTATTTGCATGATAACTCCTTTGCGATAATTAACGTGGTGAACTAAAGTACACCAAAACTTCTGTCTAGTGTAGATTTTATATGTTACGAATTTGTTTTTTGTTATGTTGTGGTTTTGTTTCCTGTGCCGTTGCTGCAGATGGGGAAGTCTGGCTTTTGGTCGATACAAAAGCGCGCAAAATTGAAGTTAAAAAAGGCGAACAAACGATTGAAACCTTACCAAGCATTGCGATTGGCAGGGGAGGGGCCGGGTTTAAAAACCACCGGGGCGATAATATCACGCCATTTGGTAGTTATAGAATTGGCTGGGTTGGTGAGAAAAGTAATTTTCGGAAGTTCTTTGGTTTAACCTACCCTTCAGTAGAAGATGCTGAAAAAGCGCTAGCTAATGGCGTAATAGATCAAGTAACCTATGACCGTATTTTGACCGCACATCGTTACCATCAAATCCCGCCGCAAAATACGCCGCTGGGTGGACAAATAGGTATTCATGGCTTGGGAAGAGGCGATATTCGTGTGCATAAGGCATTTGATTGGACACATGGTTGTATCGCGTTAACTAATGGGCAAATCGATCATTTAAGTCAATTAGTGGATACAGGCACGGTTGTAAAAATAAAATAAAACTGGAAAATATAGCAAACGATGCTAAAATTACATCCAGCTATAATGTTTTTTTGTAGTAATAACTCTTGAGTAAGGAAAATAGTATGAAAAAAGTAGTAAAATTATCGATGATTGCTCTGGCCGCTAGCTTGGTTGTTGGTTGCGCAAGTACTTCAGATATCGAAAACTTACAATCACAAATTGATGGTTTGAAAACTTCTGTTGCACAAGCGTCTTCTGACGCTGCTAGCGCACAAAGCGCTGCTGCTGATGCTGCTTCAAAAGCTGCTTCTGCTGAATCTGCTGCTAACCGTGCAGCTCAATATGCACAAGATACTAACAGCAAATTGGATCAATTGTTTAAACACTCTGTGTCTAAATAAGTTCTCGTTAGTCTAAAAGAAAAAGCCCGGTGAGTAATATCACCGGGCTTTTTTTATGCCTTGTTTTCTCCGCCAAATAAATCCAGCAAGCGAGGCAGGAAGTTTGCCAATTCAAGCGACATAATTGAAAAGTCGACATCGAATTTGCTGGCTTCATCATTAGCTTCAGTGTCTGCAACCTGATCCTGTATCAAGTCCAGGAAACGCAGGCGTTTAATAGCCAGATTTTCGTCGATAATAAAAGCAATGCGGTCTGCCCAGTTGATCGCCAGCTTAATGACTTCCTTGCCAGTGTCCAGATGGCTCTTGATTTCAGGAAGGGCAAGATCCTGGCGTTTACAGCGAATAATGCTACCACCTTCTTCAGGTGAGCGAAGTTCGCATTCATCTTCAATGGTAATGTCATCAGGAGCCTGATTATTGACCAGCCATTGGGTCATGGTTGTGACGGGTTTTTCAATCGTGTTGAGCGGTACGGCAGGCAACGAGCCTAGGGCTTTGCGTAACAAGCTCAGCAAGTCTTCGGCATTTTTAGCTGAAGCGGCATCAACAACCAGAAAACCGCCTTTAGGGTCAATGTAGGCGTATATTTTTCGCGAGAAAGTGAACGCTTTGGGTAATAATTCAAAAATAAGTTCATCTTTTATGGCTGTACGCTCTTTTTTTGATAACTTACGTCCCTGTAGTTCTTCAACTTCAAAAATTTTTTCCTGAACCATCTCGTTGAGGACAGATGCAGGAAGTACCCTTTCTTCTTTTTTGGCACATAACATCAAGAAGCCATTGCTACTGTGTACTAACTGTTGCGCTGTTTTGCCGATAGGGGCAGTCCAGCCAAAAGAGAATTCTTCATGGGGGCCGCAGGGACGAAAAGATAATGTTGCAAGTTTTTGCTCCAGTTCTTCTGGAGTTAACGTGAAATCTTCGGTAAGACGAAAAATGCTAAGATTTTTAAACCACATGGGGCGACTAATTTCCTGTAAAAATAATGACTGTGTATTATCGCAAATTTGATGTTATAAAAATAAAGTAAATTTCCTGATGAGTGCATCTGATATAGATAGTTTTGCACCTATTGTTTCTGAACATGCAAAAGTGCTTATTTTAGGTTCCATGCCCGGCATAGCTTCATTACAGCGGAAGCAGTATTACGCCCACCCCAGAAATACTTTCTGGCCAATCATGAATATACTGGTTGGGTCAAGCCCGGAACTTTGCTATGAGCAGCGTAAAGAAAGGTTAATGGCAAGCAAGTTGGCAGTTTGGGATGTGCTGCAAAGCTGCAGTCGCATAGGTAGTTCAGATGCAAAAATAGAAATGGCCTCAATCAGGATAAATAATTTTGCAGATTTTTTTACCCGTTATAAGGACATTGGTTGGGTGTTCTTTAATGGTGCAATGGCTGAAAAAATTTACAAAAAACATATTTTTCCAACATTGAATCATCATTTTGACTATCTTCTATATAAGCGTTTGCCATCTACAAGTCCAGCTCATGCTTCATTAACTTTAGAGCAAAAAATCGCTGCATGGAAAGTAATCAGCCAGTATATGGTAGAGTAGACCTTATTTTTACCGGAACCCGGAACGGCAAGACGGGAGAATGCAAACGCGCAGCTTTCCGGTGTTATTTTTAATTACAATGGTTTGATATGATCGAAGAATACGAATATGAATACGACGAAGAAGATGTTGAATATTACGCGGTAAGACCGAATAAGACGCAAATAAAGAAAGATATCGCCGTGCTTTTTGCCTTGGGCGAAGAAATGTCCGAGTTATCTCCTGCCCAACTAAATACGCTTGAACTTCCGGAAAAAATTCACAAAGCGGTGACTGAGGTATCAGGAATGCCGCATAAAGGAGCGCGCAAACGATTATTGAAATTCATTGCCGGCCAGCTTCATAAGATTGATGCGGAGCCGATTTTAGAAAAGCTTGCCCGTATCAAAAACAAAAGTGCTCATGCAGTCAGGGAGCATCATATTGTAGAGCGCTGGCGGGACAGATTGGTTGCAGAAGGCAACGATGCCTTAACTGAATTGCTGAGTGAGCAGCCGCATGCCGATCGGCAGCAGTTAAGACAATTATTACGCAATGCTCAAAAAGAAGCTGAAGCAGGTAAACCGCCTAAATCTTCGCGGCTGTTATACCGTTACTTGAAAAATCTATTTAGTTTCGAGGGCGAGCTGGAGATTGACGATGAGTTGGAGATTGATGAGCCATAGAAATGGCTGTGATGTTAGATAAGGGCTTAACAAGTCCGGTTGATTCCAGACTTGTTAACGGATGATGTAATGATGTTGATTTTCTAGCTCCCCCGCTTTTGCTTCTTTCGATAAATACAGCGCTAGCAGGTGCAGGGTACCTGTGTATGCGCTGTACTAGCAAGCCAAGCTATATTAACTGTTGTTTAAAGCATAACTAAAAAAACAGTGTTGCGCTTGAGCAGGATTTATTCTTCCTGTTTCGGGGTTGCTTTAGGTTCTGGTAGTTGCAGATCCGCAGTCAGGTTCCAGTCAGAAAAAGGAAAGGGTAGAGTTTCTGTATTGAAAGTCAGGAACAGCAAGATATGGTAGGTATAGATGGAAAGGCTGCGACCAAAATTCAGGGTGTTGCTGTTAGCCTTTCCGGTCAATAAAACTGATGCGACCTGCAGGATAATGATCGCCCATAACAATAGCCTGATTAAACTTCCGATAGCGGAAAAAATCAGCATGAAAAAAATGCGCTTCCAGGTACTAAGCTGTTTCAGGTTGTAATTAATTTGTTCGTCCATAGTGGTTTATCCGCGGTTCATAATATCGCGCAAATCAAGGGCCGCAGCATTTGCCCGCGATATATAATTTGCCATGGTGAGAGAGTAGTTGGCAAACAGGCCGTAGCCGCCGCCATTCAGGATTAATGGGCTTAATATTGGTGTAAGTGCGTTTTCCAGTGCCTTAATCATAATATCGACAGTACGCATCGCCCGTTTATCTAATAAAATGTCTTCAAAGTCGTGCTTGATAGCTCTGAGAATATGTAGCAAAGCCCAGCTTGCACCGCGGGCTTCATAGAAGACATCGTCAATTTCCAGCCATGTTATTTTTGTAACCGGTGTCCCTTGTTCTTCGGCCTTTTTTATTTCAAGCTCACTTAAGCCTGGTCCGTAATTGGAGCCCGAGCTGTTTGCCGTCAGTCTTGTGGAAAGCCCTCCCAAGCGTTTAATGACAACCTCACTATATTGCCAGAGATTGTCGGCGCGGGAATAAAATTGGGCCCGCTTTACGTTGCCGCCATAGCTTTGCAGACGGGACATGTATTTATGAAGTGCTTCAACGCCTTTTTGGTATTCAGCTTCTGTTGAGGGTAATGCCCACGAATCATTTTCAAAATAGAAGTAAGGCTCTGCGACGGCCAGATCTGGATCTTCAGCAGATTGCGACTGGTCTCTGGCAAAATGGTTTCTTAAAGCAGAAGTAGCATCCCGCAGCATGACCAGTGCTCCGTATTCAAAATTGGGAACGTTATCCAGCAATACGCCGGGCGGGCCTACGTCATTAGTAATGTAGCCGCCCGGTTTATGCAACAGCACTTCGGCAATATGGGCCAGCGTGTTGGTGTAGACGTAGCCTGTAGGCAGTTCACCTTCGGCGGAATGGGTTTCTTTGGCTCGTTCCTGAGCGGAATCCAGGATATTGAACTGCCCTGGCTCACTTCCCCACCATGCACCTAAAATCACCAGGATAACAACCGTAGCGAGGCTGAAAACGCCAAAGACCCAGAGTATTCCTTTAGATTTTACATCGTTAAGAGTGTCGTTTGACGCCATTTCCGGTATCCTGTGAAAAAGAGTGTCTGCGTGAATAAACAGATTGTTTTTTTATAAAAATATGCCACATGGTAGCAGGTTTTTTTATTTTTTGCCTATCATGCAAATTGCTATTCAGGTTTTTTTTTTGCCCTTGGATGGGCTTTATCATAAATTTCAGCCAGATGCTGAAAGTCCAGATGAGTATAGATTTGCGTGGTGCTAATGTTGCTATGCCCAAGTAATTCCTGGACAGAACGCAAATCCTGGCTGGACTCAAGCAAATGACTGGCGAAAGAATGCCTGAGCATATGTGGATGTATGTGTTCTGCTATGCCTTTTTTTTTGCACCATTGTTCCAGTCTTAACTCTATATTGCGCTGACCCAGGCGGGTGCCGCGATTTGAGATAAATAATGCCGGTTCTGCTGTTGGCGTGATTTTTAATCGTTGTGGCAGCCAGTTTTCAATTGCCGCAACGGCTTTACCGCCCATCGGCAAAATCCTGTCTTTCCCTCCTTTGCCCGAGCGGACATGCAAGGATTTATCGACCAGATCCAGGTCCGTCAGGTTAAGAGCAGAGAGTTCACTTAGTCGCAGCCCTGAGGAATAAAATAATTCAAACATTGCCAGATCGCGGATTTCAATAGCTGAATTTGCCCCTGCTTCGAGCAGTCCGGTTATTTGGTCTACATCCAGGGTTTTCGGCAATTTTCTCGCCTGTTTCGGCGCTTTGATATGTTGGGCGGGATTCGTTTCGGCGAGGCGATTTTTTAGCAGGAAGTTATAAAAGCTGCGGATTGCCGATAGCTCGCGTTGCAGGCTTTTACTGCTGATGCCTTGCCGGTGACGGCTTGCGATATGAGCGCGGATGTCGCTTTGTTGCAGTTCACGCCAATGGTTGATAGCCTTGTCTGCACAATAACGGCTTAGCTGTTTGAGGTCTAGCTGGTAGCTTTTTACCGTATGTTCGGATGCACGTTTTTCAACGGTGAGCAGGTTAAAAAAATCAGCCAGTATTTGCTCAGCATCCAGGTGCATGTTAATTTTTCTGCAATAATGAAATTAAACGGGTACCGATGATTTCGCTCATCTGGGTTAAAAACAGGTTACCCATACTGTAATGGAATCGGCCTTCTTCCCGGCTGCCTATGGCAAGAATGCCTTCCAGCTCCGTAAACAGCATCGGAATAATCGCGCAAGACTTGATCTCCAGTGCTGAGTCCCCGAATAACACTCGGGCTTGCGCCAGGGTCGGTCGACCGCAGCTAGGCTGGTGGCTGGATAGTTCCTTAAGAAACGGCTTGAGCTTTTCGCTGCCGGGTTCAATAAATAAATCGGCAATTGACGAGGTGTGTTTATCGGAAATAATACGGATATTAACAAAATCGGTCAGGAAGTATTCTCTTAAGACTATATCGATATTAGTGACAGCTTCTTCCAGCGTTGATGCATCCAGCAATGCCAAAGTCAGTTTGTGCATACGGTTGAAAGAGGCGTCGTTATCCCTGGCAATTTCGATCAGTCCAGTGAGCTGGCTTTCAAGCTCATGATGCCGACTTCTGAATATTTCCAATTGCTTGGAAATCAGGGAAACAGCATTGCCGCTGGGGTGAGGAATGCTCATTTTTTCCAGTAAATTCAGGTGTTCATTAAAGAACTCAGGATGGTCATGCAGATATTCTTCAACTTGGATTGAAGTCATATCGAATTCCTGAGTGTCGCTAGAGTGGTTAAGATTTATCCGTCCATCAAAAACCGACACAGCAGGCCCTGTCATCAGTACAGGCTCGCCCCGTCCCGGCCAGTTGATCTTTAATTCCCCACCCGGTAATTCGACAGTAACATCGTGATCCAGTAAATTCTGTTCAATACCAATAACCACAGCGGCGCAAGCACCGCTGCCGCAGGCCAGGGTTTCCGCTGCACCGCGCTCATAAACACGCAGCTTGATATGGTTGCGGTTGATGACCTGCATGAAGCCGATATTGGCGCGTTCTGGGAAAAGTGCGTGGCTTTCCAGTTCTTTCCCCAAATCAGCGACATGTGCTGTTTTAATATCATGAACCTGGATAACAGCATGTGGGTTACCCATAGAAACGGCACCAAACGCCCTTTCCGTGTCACTGACAGAGACGGTGTAAAATTTCGATTCCTGCTCTGCCAATAACGGGATTTCATCCGGTTTGTGCCGGGGAATACCCATGTTGACGGTTATTAACTGATCTTCCGCAAAACGAAGCAATAATTGCCCTGAGTTGGTATCAATACAGAGTTCATCTTTATCGGACAGGTTTTTATCGCGGACAAAGCGGCCAAAACAGCGCGCACCGTTGCCGCATTGGTCAACTTCGCCGCCGTCGGCATTAAAAATCCGGTATTTAAAATCAGCATCGCCGGATACGGGTTGTTCGACCAGTAACAGTTGGTCAAAACCGATGCCAAAATGCCGGTCGGACATGAACTTGATTTGTTCGGGGGTTAATTCGAGGGTTTGATTGATGGCATCAATGACCACAAAGTCATTGCCGAGACCGTGCATTTTTGTGAATTTAATCATTTAATAATCGTTTATAGTAGGTCGTAACAAGAACGCTGGTACCAAACAGGGTTATTGGTTTGTGCCGGTTTTGGCAGGCATCCAGCTTGTTTTAACTGGCTATTTAAATAAATCCTGCCCTAGTTTGACATTAAATTATGATTTATGCACCTGTACCTGTTAATAGGCCAGAAATACGGTTCTTAAAAACACGATTCCTGTAGCATCGGCAATTACGACAAATCTAAAATCCACTACAAGGCGGCTAATAAAAACAGGTAAATTAGTCGTCAATTAAATGCAAATCTTTGTGTTCAGCGGTTTGCAGGATAGCATGATGCTGAGGGATCTGACCGCAGGTTTTTAAGATTATGTTTAATAATCGTGCCGGTATTCACTGGCTAAACGGATTTATGGAGCCGGTAGATGCGGTTTCTTGCCGCTAAGCCCTAAAAATTCATTCTGAACAGGCAATCAGGTAGATAACTAATGCTGCATTTAAACGGCCAATTTCTGTTGAATATGCGAACATTGCTGCTAGTTCTGTTGTGCTGGTTTGCCCCGGTTGTTCTTGCAGAAGTTAAAATTTCGGGGCTTAGCGGTGCGCCTGAAGACAATGTCCGGCTTATGCTCTCCATCGCTAAAGAAAAGTGCGATGCGCCGGGTTGGAAAATCCAGGGTTTGTTTGAAAAGGCGGATGAAGAAATTGATCAGGCTTTACGCGCATTAGGCTATTACCACTCAGTTGTTAAAAAGACACTGGTTCTGGGTGCTGCCTGCTGGCAGGCGGACTTTACGATTGACTCCGGGCCTCTGGTTATCATTAGTGAAGTTAATATCAGCATTAAAGGCGACGCCCGGGATGACCGCAGGTTTTTAAATTTGCTGAAAATCCTGCCGCTAAAAAAAGGTAGTCCGGTTAATCACGGTCAGTATGAAAGTATGAAAAGCCGGATTGAATCTCTGGCTTTGGAAAGAGGTTACCTAAAAGGTAAATTTACTGAAAACAAGCTGTTAATCGACAAGCAAAACAATACGGCACAAATTATCCTGGTATTTGATGCCGGAAAGCGCATGGTTTTTGGCGAAGTGACTATTGAACAGGATATCCTGAACCCTGAATTTGTAAAAAAATACCTTTCGATAAAGCCGGGAGCGTTTTATACCAGCGACCAACTGGTTAAAACCCATAATGCACTATCAAAAAGCGGCTATTTCGAGATGATAGATATACGCCCTGAAATCGATAGTAGCGGGCAACAGCCCGTACCCGTCACGATTAAACTGACGGCCAAGCCCAAGCATCATTATGGTTTTGGTTTAGGCTACGATACCGACATAGGCCCATTAGTCAATGCGGCTTACACTAACCGCCGCATCAATCGGCGGGGACATGTTTTTAGCTCCAATATTGATATTTCACCGGTATTGTCGGTTGCTGATGTCGAATACACAATACCTCTTGATGATCCAGTCAATGAGGCTTTCAGTTTTGGCGGCGGCTTGAAAAATGAAAATACCGAAAGCTACAAATCTACAACAGCAACGCTTTCTACCCGTTTGAAACACGCTTTCGAAAGTGGCTGGAAACAGGCTCTGTTCATCGATTACAGTTATGAAAAGTTTGATACCGGCACAGAAAACCGGCAGACCCTGTTACTTGCACCTGGAGGCAACTGGCTGAAATCAGTATCAAATAATCCGCTACGTCCGAGCAAAGGCCATCGACTGGAGTTTGAAGTCAAGGGCAGTTATGAAAACCCTATTTCCAATGTCAGCTTTGCCCAGGCTTATTTCTCCGGGGTCTGGATACAAAAAATGCCCTTAAACGGGAAGTTTATTGGCCGGACTGAGCAGGGTGCCACACTGGTCGATCAGTTTGATAGATTACCGACCACTTACCGCTACTATGCCGGCGGTATGAACAGTATTCGCGGCTATGCTTACAAGGAGTTGGGGCCCAAAGACAGCCTGGGTAATGTTGAGGGTGGCAGGTTTTTATCTGTAGTCAGCGCCGAGTACGAACAGACTGTACTTGAAAACTGGGGTGTTGCCGCATTTATCGATACCGGTAATTCCTATAATCTCGATAACATCCAATTAAAAACCGGGGTCGGTCTGGGCGTACGCTGGTATTCGCCGATAGGCCCGGTGCGGATTGATTTTGCTTTGCCTTTAAATGAATCAGACTCTTCATTCCAGATCCATTTTGCGGCAGGAGCAAGAATATGAAGAAACCGGTTATCCTGATTGTCCTGCTTTTAGCACTGATTATCCCGCTCGGGCTACTGGGGCTGGCTAACAGCGAAACCGGTAGTCGCTGGTTATTACAGCAGTTTTTATCCAGGTTACCGGCACAAGTTTCAGTAGCAAGCATTGAGGGTCGCTTGCTGGATGGCATCCAGCTTGCAGAGCTGCGTTATCAAAGCGACACTGAAACCATCGCGATTAAAAACATGGTCTTCAGTTGGCAACCTTCTGCTTTATTCTCGGGTACTTTAAAAATTGTTGATGTTAGCCTGAATGGTCTGGAAGTAAGTCTTGGTGAACGGAAAGACCAGACCGGCAGCAGTTTTGATTTTGATGCCGAGCTGGGCTTGCCCTTGCAACTTGTAATCGAAAACTTTCTGTTGACCAATGCGCAGTTAAATCTGGCAGGGCAAACCTATCAACTGGAAAAGCTGCAGTTTTCAGCGCTAACTAATAATGGGTTGCTGAAGATAACTTCGCTGGCTATCAACGGACAAGGTGTTGATGCGGCATTGCAAGGCCAGATAGCCATAGGTAAAGGCTTTCCTTTCAGCTTAAACACAAGCTGGAAAGTTAATGCAGAAAAAAACGGCTTATGGCAAGGCACAACGCTTATCAACGGCGATGTTCATAAGCTGTTTATTGATAATCAGTTGGCAACGCCGTTTAAAGTCGCCTTGAAAGGCAGCGTTGAAGATTTGTTGAGTGCGCCGCGTATCGCCCTGCGCGGCGACTGGCAAAATCTAGTCTGGCCGATTGTTGGTGTAACGCCGCAAGTACAAAGTAAACAGGGTTATGTTGAAATGGCGGGTCTGCTAGACGATTATCAGCTAATGATAGCCGGACAGTTAAACCAGCAATATTTGTCCGAAGCCAGCCTGTTTTTTAACGGCAAAGGTAGCATGGCGGCGATGACCATTAACAAACTGGAGCTGAAATCTACAACCGGGCAGTTCCAACTCGCAGGCAATGTAAACTGGCAGGATGCGCCCGCTTTTGATTTAACAGCAAACGGTCAGGATTTTAATCCAGGTATCCTCGTGCCGGAGCTTCCCGGACGCCTGACTTTCAGTACCCATTTGCAAGGGAAAATGGCGGCAAACGCGTTGCAACTGGATGCGGACATCAGCAAGTTGTCAGGCCAATTGAGCGGCTTTCCAGTCAGTGCGAACGGCAAGCTGCTGTTAAACGGCGACCAGTTGAAGGTTGACGCATTACGCATGGCTTCCGGCGTTAACAAACTGGCTGTTGACGGCACACTGGGCCAAGCCCAAGCTTCTCTCAAAATTGTCATCGATATGCCAAACTTAGCAACCTTATGGCCTAATCTGGGCGGTAGTTTGCAAGGTGATGGGCAATTGGAAGGCGCATGGAAAAATCCGACCGTAAAATTTCAGGCTAAAGCCAAGCGCCTTCATTTTGCTGCCCACAGTGTTGAACAACTAGGGCTGGATATTGATTATCATCCTGAAGCCAACAAAGTTTCTGAAATACAAGTATCGGCAAATGCTGTCAAAACAGGGGATGTTGTTCTATCAAAAGTGCTGCTGGAAGGGCAGGGAACGCCAGCGAAGCACAGCTTTAAAGCCGACATTGATTCCTTGCAGGGTGGCTTATCGACAGCTTTGACGGGCAGCCTTAACGGTAATAAATGGACAGGTGAAATTTCCAGGTTGGATGTTGATAGCCAGGAGGGCGGGCGCTGGCGGCTTAAAAAGAATATGGGCTTGACTGCCGATAACATCGACAAAGGTGTTGATATTACTTTCAATGAAGGCTGTTTGGTCCAGGATTCTGCATCGCTTTGTGTACAGGGGCAGTATCCGGCTAGTGGAAATTTAACAGTCAGCCTGAAAGCAACGGCATTGCCGAGCAAACTTATGAAAGCCTATTTGCCCGAGCAGATAGGTTTACAAGCCGTTATTAATGGCGAAGCCGATATTCAACGGCAGAAAGGCGTGTTTAGCGGAAGTTATGGATTCAATATGCCGCCTGCCACTATCAATATCCGGCATCAAAAAAACCAAAGCGAGATTGCTTTGGGCGCATCGTCTGTGTCGGGAAAAATTAAAGGTGAAAGCATCTCGGCAAATTTTGATTTGGCTTTGGTAGGGCAAGATTATTGTCGCGGTCAGGTGGAGCTTAATCTGGGTAAGTCCCAAGCTGTGAGCGGGCAGATTTTGGCATCGGTGGCTGAATTTTCGGTTATAGAGCCTTTTCTTGATGGGGTATCCGGTCTTAAAGGTCATTTTAAGGCCGACTTAAATTTGGCAGGTTCGCTGAAAAAACCGTTGATCGACGGAAATATTGATCTTACCGAAGCGGCTTTCGATACCGCCCAAGCAGGGCTTAGGGATGTGAATGTCCATGTCCTGGCTTTGGGGGCTAAGGGCATCCAGATACAAGGTTCAGCTAAACCCACGCCAATTAAATTGAAGTCAGCTGAGCCTTTGAATATCAACGGCATGATTACCGTTGATGCGGATCTGCATCAGCAAAAAGACAGTTATGCAGGTAATTATCGCTTTGCTTTTTCCCCCAGCACGTCACTTTCATTCAACATTAAGGACAGTCGTGCACAAATGTCTTTAGACGGCTCTTCGCTGTCGGGTGAAATTAACGGCGATCAGGTTTCAGCCGATTTGAACGTGGCGCTGGCAGGGCAGGATCATTTGCGCGGCAAACTGGACATGAATATCGGAAAATCTCAAGCCCTATCAGGCCAGTTTGCCGCCGCCATCAATAAATTTAGCTTGGTTGAGGTTTTTGTCCCGCAGTTGTCCGGCGTTAAAGGGCTGCTGAAATCTGATTTAACTGTGGGTGGGACTCTGCAAAAACCGCAGGTTAATGGCGTGATAGACTTTAGCCAAGGTGCTGTTGATGTTATCGGTTTGGGTTTAAATATTCGCGATATTAGTTTTCAGGCTCTTGCTGCTGTCGATAATCCCGACCGTATCCAGATAAAAGGCTCTGCAAAATCCGGCGAAGGTGCTGTTAAACTCGATGGCTTTGCGGATTTGCGGGCAGTATCCGACTGGCCTGCCGAGCTAATGCTGACCGGGGAGAATTTTGAAGTCGCAAAAATCCCCGAAGCCCAAATTGCCGTATCGCCGGATTTGAAAATAGCCTTTGCTGACGGGGTAGGCAGGCTAAGCGGTCAGCTAAAAGTACCGAAAGCGATTATGGTGATTAAGCAATTGCCTGAAAATGCAGTACAAGTCAGCAGTGATGAAGTTATTGTCGGGCAGGAAAAAGCTGCTGAAAAAATAACAACAGGCCCTGCTATAGAAACCAACGTAGAGGTTGAGCTTGGCAAGCAGGTCAGTTTTTCGGGACAGGGTTTGCAAACCAATCTGCAAGGCAAGTTAAAGATTACTCAAACCGGCGGAAAAATGGCAATGCAAGGCAATGTTGACATGATCAAGGCATCTTACAAGCGATTCGGCCAGGACTTGACGGTACGGAAAGGTCGTTTCCTGTTTAATGGGCCGGTTGATAACCCCTGGGTCGATGTAGAAGCGATACGCCTGTCAAAATCTAAAAAAGTGACCGCTATCCTGAGTTTGAGCGGGCCTTTGCAAAAGCCGCAAACGACGATAACGTCCGAACCCAGTCTACCTGAATCAGAAGCACTTGCTTATCTGGTTAGCGGTGGGCCGCTTAATCAGGTAAGCCAATCAGAAGGTAACATGATTGCCGGTGCTGCTATCTCTTATGGCGCAGGGCAGCTGTCATGGATTTCCGAAAAATTTGGCATTGATGCACTTGATGTCGAACAGGGTGAAACGCTTCAGGATACGCTGCTCACAGCAGGGCAATACTTGACGCCGGAGTTTTATGTGGGTGCCAAGGTGGGACTGTTCAATAAACAGGCGATATTAGTATTGAAGCATAAAATTACCGATAAAATAACCGTTGAAACACAAACCGGTAAATCACAAAGAATAAAACTGAACTACGAGTTTGATACTAATTAAATAACCTAAATAGGGTCTTCAATGATTTGCCAGCTATAAAAGCCAGGCCATTAAAAATTTCTATTATTTGACATATCATTTTTACAACAGTAATTTAGGCTGCTTTTTACTCAGATACACTGCTTGGACAAGAGCTGTTAATGGAACAATTTCATAGAATAAGTCGCTTACCCCCTTATGTTTTTAATATCGTTAATGAATTAAAAGCCAAAGCGCGCGCGGCAGGGGAAGATATTATCGATTTTGGTATGGGAAACCCCGACCAACCTACGCCTAAACATATCGTTGATAAAATGATTGAGGCGACACAGCGCGAAGATACCCATCGCTATTCAGTTTCCAAAGGCATTCCCCGATTAAGGAAAGCCATCTGTAACTGGTATAAAACCCGCTTTGATGTCGATCTCGATCCTGAAACCGAAGCCATTGTTACGATTGGTTCCAAAGAAGGTCTGGCGCATCTGGCGTTGGCGACATTAGGGCCGGGCGATGTGGTGCTGGTGCCGAATCCTGCTTATCCGATACATCCTTACGGTGTCGTGATTGCCGGAGCGGACTTAAGGCATGTGCCGATGATTCCGGGCGGCGATTTTTTTGATGAGTTGCATAAGGCTATTGTCGATTCATGGCCGAAACCGAAAATGCTGATTATCAATTTTCCCGGCAACCCTACCAGCCAGTGTGTAGAACTGGACTTTTTTGAGAAAATTGTCGCAGTAGCCAAGGAACATAATATCTGGGTAGTGCAGGATATTGCCTATGCGGATATTGTTTTTGACGGTTATAAAGCCCCGTCAATTTTGCAGGTCGAAGGCGCGAAAGACATAGCGGTCGAATTTTTCTCGATGTCCAAAAGCTACAATATGCCGGGTTGGCGCGTAGGTTTTATGTGCGGCAATAAAGAACTGGTTTCAGCATTGGCGCGGATAAAATCCTACCTGGATTACGGCACCTTTACACCGATCCAGATTGCTGCAATTGCGGCGCTGGAAGGCCCGCAGGATTGTGTGGCGGAAATTGCCGAAACTTATCGCAAAAGACGCGACGTGTTGTGCGAAGGCTTGACTGCGGCGGGTTGGCCGGTTGAAAAACCCAAAGCCACGATGTTCGTTTGGGCAAAAATTCCTGACGATTATTTAGCGATGGGGTCGCTGGAGTTTTCCAAAAAATTGTTGGCAGAGGCGAAAGTTGCGGTAGCGCCCGGTATTGGTTTTGGGCAATACGGTGACGACCATGTCCGATTTGGGCTGATTGAGAATGAACACAGAACACGTCAGGCGGTTCGCGGTATTCGCAATATGCTGAAAAAAGACCGTCTTGCAAAAGAGTGATGTGTTGGGCGGGGCTTAAGTCACCAGGTAAAACATCAATGGCGATAAAATGATTTTGAAATGTAATAACAATTTTTTTAACTGGAGCTCAATTTGAAACCGGTAAAAGTAGGCGTGCTGGGATTGGGTACTGTCGGTGGCGGTACGGTCAATGTATTAAAGCGCAATGCCGCAGAAATCGCGCGCAGGGCAGGGCGGGAAATCGTCATCACTCGCGCCTCGGCAAAAGATTTAAGCAAACAGCGTATTTGCAGTACGGAAGGTATTGTTTTAACCACTGATCCGCTGGACATTATCAACGACCCGGAAATCGACATTATCCTGGAACTAATTGGCGGAACCGGGCTGGTTAAAGACCTGGTGCTGCAAGCCATAGCCAATGGCAAACACGTTGTCACTGCCAATAAATCGTTGATTGCCTTGCATGGCAACGAAATTTTTGCCAAAGCCAGTGCGAAAGGCGTCATCGTTGCCTTTGAAGCGGCTGTGGCAGGTGGAATCCCCATTATCAAAGCCATACGCGAAGGCTTGAGCGGTAACCAGATCCAGTGGCTGGCCGGCATTATTAACGGTACCGGTAATTTTATCCTGACCGAAATGCGCGATAAAGGCCGTGATTTTGCTGATGTTCTGGCTGAAGCACAGGCGCTGGGTTATGCCGAAGCTGACCCAACCTTTGATGTCGAAGGCATCGATGCCGGACATAAATTGACTATTCTGGCTTCCATTGCTTTTGGCATTCCTTTGCAGTTCGATAAAGTCTATACCGAAGGTATTACCCGGATTACCCGTGTTGATGTCGAATATGCCGAAGAATTGGGCTACCGCATCAAGCATTTGGGCATCGCCAGAAAAACCCCGGAAGGTATTGAATTAAGGGTGCATCCGACACTGATTCCCAAACGCAGGCTGATAGCCAATGTCGATGGCGTGATGAACGCTATAGTCGTGAAAGGCGATGCTGTCGGTCCGACGCTTTATTACGGCGCGGGCGCCGGTGCGGAACCGACTGCTTCTGCCGTGGTTGCCGATGTGATTGACGTGGTCAGGGCGTTAACCAGCGATCCTGAAAACCGCGTGCCGCATCTGGCCTTCCAGGCTGATTCCCTGGCTGATATTCCGGTATTATCGGCTGACCGTTTCAAGACCTCATATTATTTGCGGCTGAATGCTGAAGATAAACCGGGGGTATTGGCGGATGTTACCCGCATCCTGGCCGATAACCATATCAGTATCGAAGCAATAATCCAGAAAGAACCGCTCAAAGGTGAAACAGCGATACCGATCATCATGCTGACGCAAATTACGCTGGAACAGGAAATGAACGCCGCGATTGCAAAAATCGAAGCGTTGCCAACCGTTACCGGAAAAGTTAACCGTATCCGTCTGGAAACATTAGGATAATTACAAAAATGTCTACAAATAAACGCTACACAGGTCTGATTGAACACTACAGAGACCGTTTGCCCGTCTCTAAAACCACCCGCATCATCAGCCTGGGCGAAGGCAACACGCCGCTGATACAGTTGCAAAATATTCCCCGTTTGATCGGCAAAGACGTTGATATTTACGTCAAGTTCGAGGGTTTAAACCCTACCGGTTCATTTAAAGACCGGGGCATGACCCTGGCTGTCACGAAAGCCGTCGAAGCAGGCAGTCAGGCGATTATCTGCGCCTCGACCGGCAATACCTCCGCTGCCGCTGCGGCATACGCCGTTCGTGCCGGTATCAAGGCTTTTGTGTTAATTCCTGAAGGTAAAATTGCTTTGGGTAAACTGGCGCAAACTTTAATGTACGATGCCAAAATCATCCAGATTAACGGCAACTTTGACAAAGGCATGGCCCTGGTAAAAGAAGTGGCTGAACACGCACCTGTGACTATCGTCAACTCCATCAATCCGTACCGGATCGAAGGCCAGAAAACCGCTGCTTTTGAGATCGTTGATGAACTGGGATTTGCTCCTGACTACCACTGCCTGCCGGTCGGCAACGCCGGCAATATCACTGCTTACTGGAAAGGTTACCAGGAATACGCCACCCAGCGTGTGTGCGGCAACCGTCCGGTGATGTGCGGCTATCAAGCCGCTGGTGCTGCACCGTTTGTATTGGGTGCAATGGTCGATAACCCCGAAACAGTCGCCACCGCCATACGCATCGGTCATCCGCAGTCCTGGGATTTGGCTTGGACGGCACAAAAAGAATCCGGCGGCTGGTTCGACAAATTCACCGACGAGCAGATTCTGGCCGCCCAAAAGTTGCTGTCGCAGCACGAAGGCGTGTTCTGCGAACCCGCTTCCGCGACTTCCCTGGCTGGTGCTTTACACGACATCAGTACTGGTAAAATCCCCGAAGGCAGCAAGATTGTTTGTACACTGACCGGCAACGGCATCAAAGACCCGGACATCGCCATGCTGCAATGCGCCGATGCCAAGCCTGTCACTATTGATGCGAGTCTGGATGCTGTTAAGCGGGCGATTTTGGATAGTTTGTGATTATATCGTAGGGTATGCATCGCATACTCACATTGCAATGGCTGTTGCGAGATTGGGAAAATGAAAGTTTCGGTAACTAATCTAGGAGCGATTAAAGAAGCCACTATTGAGCTTGGCGGGCTGACTATTTTTGTGGGGCCAAATGGCACAGGAAAAAGTTATTTAGCTAAGGTCATTTATGGTTTACAGCGTCATGAAACATTAACCTCAAACTTTATTGGTCATGAAGAACTTTTTTACCAAATTTTTTTTGGTAAATCTTTAAGTACGCCGACTGTGGCAATTAAACATTTGAAACGACTTTCTCCCGATGCATTACAGAGTGCTATGCCTGCACTTGCTAATCTGCATGGAAATTTATTCAAGGAAGGCCTTGGAGAGTATTTTAACGATGATAGCAATTTATTCGCTAATACTTCTATTACCTTCTCTGATTTCCTTCCTTTAACAAACGAGCAGCTACGAAATATCATCGATACTTCAATTAAAAGTATAGAGGATTTGCGCAATAGTAGATCTAAGGATGAAATATCAGTTGCGCTTGTTGTATGGACACTTTATTTGCACGTCTTTTGGTTTGTCGGCGGTGGGTTAGCAGATTATTTTCCGGCTGCTAGGTCGAATTTTATGATGACTTATAAAGCCTTATATCGTGCGAGGGCTGATGAACACGTTGGTTTAGAGACAATCTCTGACAAATTGCTGCTTGCCAGCAAAGGTAGCCACACACGCAAGACAGGAACATTGATTCGATATGATAGGCCAACTGAAGATTTTATTAGCCATCTTTATGATCTAGATAGCTCTTATGAAAGTTCTTTAGCAGGAGTTTCCGGTAAACTACAAAGCCAGCTATACGGTGGAGATCGACTTGTTGTTGAACAACCTGAAGGCGCTTTACCAGACTTTCGCTATCAAATTGACGGTTCGGACAGCAAAATTCGCTTGCATCTCACTTCATCTATGGTGACTGAAACTACACCACTTTTAATCGGTTTGCGGCATTGGGTTATGCCAAACAGTTTAGTGATTATTGACGAGCCAGAATCTCACTTACACCCCGAAGCCCAAAAAGCTTTGGTAAATGGCTTAGCTGAGGCAGTGAACCAAGGTTTAAGGGTAATTTTCATCACCCATAGTCCTTACATACTGTCTTGTGTTAATAATCTGATTAAATTTGACAGCGTAATAAAAAAATTTCCTGAGGATGCAGATGTACTGAAATTAAAACATGATCACCCCAACATGGTTGCGCTCGAGAAAAAGGTGAGTGCTTACCATTTTGGTAAAGACGGGATAGTAAAAGATATTGTTTTGAAGTCGGGATTGATTGACGAGGCTGAGTTTACCGAACCATTTGATCGAATTAATGAGATTTATGAAGCGATGCGTGATATTGAATGGGAACATCGTGAATGATTGCGGCAGTTCGAAATAAGTTAGCTGAAGTGGGTAAAGCTGGTTGCGAAAATGCCTCCCTATTCGGTCAGGAAAAAGGCAGGGGCGTTAAGCTCACTCCTTCCAGGGGAAAAGCTATAAAAATTAATATTGATGGCTGTTTGATCAGGGAAAACACAAAAAAGTGTGATTGCCTGTATTTCTACCATCATTCAAAAAATAAGCACTATGCGTTTCTGGTTGAACTGAAAGGCAATAATTACCCGGAAGCACTTCAGCAGCTTGCTGCAACTAAGCGACACCAAAGCTATTTAGAATTGTTTGAATTTGCCAAGCCATGTAAAGAACTAGCCGTTGCAATTGTGGCTGAAAAGGCAAGGACCAATCGCCCCAGGCAAGATGAATGGGAGGATACAAATAATCTTAGACTTAAAGTCATTCCTCTCGAAAGAGATAAAACATATGATTTGTATTGCTTGGTTGGGTAAGGTAGACAGTTTTTTACCTGACGATTAAGACACTACCTACTAAGGTAGATTCACCGATAAGCAATTCACGATAGCTATGCCCCCGAATATTTACTTTGTTATGTTGCACAATTCTGCTGCCAGTATAAGTGAAGACTTCGAATGGAAGAATTGCTGCCTCGATTTACCTGTGTGGCTGTGAGAGCGCATCCTATGCCAGATCAACGTTTGAAGTTGACAGCGGCTTATGGGTAAGTCAGGAACATTTTTTACGAAGGGGATAAAACCAAGTTCACAATTAATGGCAAATCTGGAAACGACACGCTGAAATGCGTAGCGGGCTCCTGTAGTTTACATAACATCAGGGCCAGCTTTATGCCCTTGACCTGACTGCGCCGTAGACAAGGGATATGAACCCGGTATATTGTTATGCCTGAGCTTTAGATAAATACAATAAAACGCAAAATTATGAACCTGGACCTAATTGACAAAACTGCCCTTATATCAGGCTCCACCAAAGGCATTGGTTTCGCTATTGCTAAACAACTTGCTACGGAAGGTGCGCGCGTCATTGTAAACGGGCGTTTGGACGAAGCTGTCGCTCATGCCTTGGAGCGGATTCGGCAAACTGTACCGGAGGCCAAAGTCGAGGGCTTTGCAGGCGACTTTTCCAAACCTGAAGCAGTTGACGCATTCATCTTGCGCTTTCCAGTAATAGACATCCTTGTCAACAATCTCGGAATTTTTGAGCCCAAGCCTTTCGAAGAAATTCCCGATGAGGATTGGTTGCGGTTTTTCGAAGTCAATCTACTCAGCGGTGTGCGTCTCAGTCGCGCTTGTATTTCCGGCATGAGGCAGCGGAATTGGGGGCGGATCATTTTTATCAGCAGCGAGAGCGCCATTCAGATTCCTGCGGAAATGATTCATTACGGTATGACAAAGACTGCCCAGCTTGCGCTTTCGCGTGGCCTCGCGGAATCTTGCAGAGGGACTGGTGTTACAGTGAATGCTGTTCTGCCTGGGCCAACGCGCACGGATGGCGTGGAAGAATTTGTGACTCAGCTTAGTGGAGGCCAGACATTCGAGGTTTTTGAAAAGGAATTTATTGCGAGTATTAGACCGAGTTCCCTCATCGAGCGCTTTGCGACAGCTGATGAGGTTGCCAGTTTGGTGACTTTTGTTTGCAGCCCGCTCGCTTCCGCCGTCACCGGTGCCGCTTTGAGAGTGGATGGCGGAGTTGTTCGTTCGTGTTTTTGACAACTCGTAAACCTGATCTGCCGGTAGACAATCCGACCTAATAGAGCCGGGTCGCTTGGTCTTGCTAACCAAAAGCAGCATGTGACAGATGTTAAGCATTTGCTTTTCACTTGCGACGCTTTAATTTAATCGGGTTTCACTCGACGGACCTCCCTTGTTTCTCGCCTTGACGGGAAATAATGCCGATAGGTTGTTCTGACCTATTGGTCATCAGAATGTGTACTATTTTTCTTTGCTCGGTTTCGGCTATCCTCCTGCAATATTTCCTGTGTCCTTTATATCTCAAGATGCTGCCGCCTTGATCTATCTTGCTATTTTTCAAGAGAGCCGTCTGTATCTTCGGTAATGTGCTGCGGGCACAGATTCAGGCGTTACGGCGCAATCTTTTGCGTTTGTGCGATACCGCACTGACTCTGCCCGGCTTTTTGTATATTGTTTTAACCGAGCGCAGGGAAACATCCCCGCTTCAACCATGGCTTTCTGGCTATGGTTAACAATTAAATCTGGAGGCTTTCATGAACAAAGATCAAATAAAAGGTCGCGTCGAGCAAACTAAAGGCAAAGTTAAAGAAGTCACGGGTCAGATACTGGATGACAAAGACCTGGAGTTGGAAGGAAACATCCAAAAGCATGTCGGCAAAGCCCGGTCGGGTTTAGGCAATCTTGTGGAAGACATCAAGAAAAGTAATTAAAAAACAGCGCCGGGTTGTTCAGCCAAAAGCCGGACTTTTGTCTGGCAACACGAGAAGCACTAAAGCAATTCTTTACAGGAAATAACGATGAAATTTACCAACAAAAAAATAACTGCCTTATTGGCCGGCGCCACTTTGGCTTTATGTTCGTTTGGTGCTTATGCTGCAGAAAGCCATCTGGCAGAAGCGCTTAAACACGCGGAAGCTGCCGCTAAAGCTGCTGATGGAAAAGCTATAGGCGAACATGCCGAGACAGCAAAAACTCACGCCCAAGCAGCCAAGGAACACCTGGATGCCGGTATTACAAGCCTGAGTGATGCAATTGACCACGCCAAGCTCAAACATGACGACTTGGCGAAAAAATCCGCCGAAGAAGCAGTAACCCATTTAAAAGCTGCACAATAACAATTGTTGTTATCGTAAAAGGTTGCGGGTGCTTAACCCGCAGCCTTTTATGGTTATTGTACTTGTAAGTCACTGGATAGGGTTTGAGAAACCCGCTATAAGCGCAGATACAGCACCCTGCATATTTCACAATTCCGAATCTGATTTTTATAAAAATTTTAAATAAAATAAATGGTTATAGATTTTTTATAAAAATTCTGCATTTTGCAAGTCCCCTAATAAAAGAGTATTATCCAGGTTCACCTTAAAAATAATAATAAATTGATTAATAATCATGAGGAGGAATTATGGGTGGTGTTAGTGAGTTGTTTGTGGTTATGTTAATTGTTGCAGCGGCGGCTTTTGCGCCATTGGGTTATTTTATTTACAAGTTTACTCAGAACAATGGCAAGCCTTTTGGCGAAACTGAACCGCATGGTGACAGTCCGTCTTTAGTGAATGAGTTGGCTGAAAACGCGATTGATTTTTTCAAGCGCTTGATTGCTAAAAAATAATCAAGGTTTTGTTGATGGGTTTCCAGATGTTTGAGGAACGTCTGGAAACCTTTCAGAGTTAAAACGCGAAGCTCAACTTTAAATGAATTGAAGACAAGGCCGCGACTCCCGTAGAGTTGTTCTACCAAAAGCAACTTCATGAGGGAGAAGGGCCATGTCAGTAGAAGACTTTACTTGTGCCCCAGAGGGT
>Ga0208754_100167_pt1 | contig 30079 bp, 35 predicted proteins | sample LakWasMet55_HOW8_2_FD_183889 | JGI IMG/M metagenome (GOLD analysis project Ga0208754, IMG submission 183889) | Freshwater sediment methanotrophic microbial communities from Lake Washington under simulated oxygen tension - Sediment Metagenome... | ecosystem: Environmental > Aquatic > Freshwater >... | reverse complement strand
GTAACTGCTTCGTGGAAGCAGCCCTCATCGCGAAACGCCCAGGTATATAGCTTGAGGCTCTTCAGCTCTACACATTTCTGGTCTGGAATATAGTCCAGATACAGTACCGCAAAATCCGGCTGGCCGGTCTTAGGGCAGAGGCAGGTGAACTCCGGGATTTCCATATGAATGTGGAAGTCGCGCGATGGGCTTGGGTTGTCAAAGGTTTCCAGGTTTTTGCTGGGTTGTGCAGTTGGTTTGCTGCCCAGGGAATTGGCAAGCGAATCAGTGGACGTCATGATGGTGTGGGCTTTAATCGTAAAAAATGGTTATTATACGGGTTAAAAAATCAAACCACTATTTCAAAACTACCCTGATAACACGTGCGCCTTACTCATCTTAAACTTGCCGGATTCAAATCGTTTGTCGACCCAACGACTTTGCATATTCATGGGCAACGAGTAGGCGTTGTAGGGCCTAACGGTTGCGGAAAATCCAATGTGATGGAATCGGTGCGCTGGGTATTGGGTGAGTCCAGCGCCAAGGAAATGCGTGGTGACTCCATGGATGCCGTTATCTTTAACGGCTCCGGCAATCGCAAACCCATTTCCCGCGCCAGTGTAGAGCTGATTTTCGACAATAGCTTGGGTGGTGCCAACGGCGAATGGTCGCAATATGCCGAAATCGCCGTCAAGCGCGTTATCGAGCGTGACAAAGGCTCCAGTTACTACATCAATAACACCAGCGTGCGCCGCCGCGATGTTGCCGACCTGTTTCTCGGCACCGGCCTGGGTGGCCGTGCTTATGCCATCATCGGGCAAAATACCATCTCGCGCATTGTGGAGGCCAAGCCGGAAGAGTTGCGTATTTTCCTGGAAGAGGCTGCCGGGATATCCAAGTATAAAGAGCGCCGCCGCGAAACCGAGCTGCGTCTGCGCGACACGCGCGAAAACCTGACGCGCATAGAAGACATCCGTCGTGAAATGGATAACCAGATTACCCGGCTGGAATCGCAAGCACTGATTACCGAACAATATCACCGCCTGCAGGATGCGCTGAAACAGGCACAAGGCCAGCTCTGGCTGCTGAAAAAGCGCGATGCCAGTAGCAGTTGGGAGAAAAGCCAGCGCCAGGTTGAAAAACTGGTGAATGAGTTGGAAGCCCAGATGGCGTCGCTGCGCAAGACCGAGAGCCTGCTGGAAACCTTACGCCAGCAGAATTACGCCAGCACCGAGGCTGTGCAGTTGGCCCAGACCAGCTATTACGAAACCAATGCTGATGTCTCCAACCTGGAAAACCAGGTGAAGCACACGCAAGAAGCTCGCGAGCGACTGTCTGCCCAACTGCAGCAGATCGCTGCGCAAATGCAAAAAGTGGAGACACAAAGCCAATCCTTGCAGGAAAACCTGCAACATCTGACGCAACAGCAGCTTGAGGCTGGCGAATCTGAGGTCAGCTTTGCAAAGACGCTGGAGCAGGTGAGGGCAGCCCTGCCGGAAGCAGAGCGCGCCCACACGGCTTCGCAACATAGTCATGGCGATGCACAAAGAGCCTTGACCGAGGCGGAGCAGAATATCCGCCTGGAATCCACTAACCTGGAGCATCTGGCCAGGACATTGGCTGAAACAGGCCAGCGCTTGCAGCGACTTACAGCCGAACAGAATAGCCTGCAATTACCTGCCGAGTCAGAGTTGCAACAGAAACAAAATCAATACGAGCATGCCCAGGCCGAAATAGCCCGCCTGGAAAAAAACATGGTCGAATTGAAGCAGCGGGAGCATGAGCAAACCGAGAAAATCAAGGCGCTGCGGGAATCCAGACTGCATGATGAGCGCAGCCTGGCGCAGATCAACGCACAGGTCGCTTCGCTGAACAAGATACAAGAGTCTCTCGGCCACGAATCCAAGCTGGATGCCTGGCTGAAAAGCAGCGGACTAGATAGCCAGGCTCGTTTATGGCAAAAACTCAATATAGCCACCGGCTGGGAAACCGCGCTGGAGGCGGTGCTTGGGGCGCGCCTTAACGCAGTGCTGCAAGATGGTGGCACCAATAAACTGTCGCCTGCAAACAGGCCGCCTGCTGCACTGGTGATTTGTATGCCTGGTGCTATGAATAAGCCTGGAGCTACGGAGCAGCCAGCTACGAGCAATGGGCATTGGCAGGCGATGAGCGCCATCGTCGAGGTGGGTGAGCCAAGCCTGTTGCCCTTGGTAGCCGACTGGCTATCCGGGGTTTATCTGCTTGAAGACGAGGTTGAGCCTGAAGCTGCGCGCAACAAGCTCAATGCCGGCGAAGTGCTGGTCAATCGTCAGGGCGATGTGTACGCCCGGCACAGCGTAGCCTTCCATGCCGCGCAGTCTGCCTTGCATGGCGTACTTGAGCGTCAGCGCGAATTGGCTGAGCTGCAAAACCAGTTGCCGCAGCTCAATGAACACCTGGAGCAGCGTGTGGACGAGCTGCAACAAGCTGAGCAGTTATTACGGCAGTTACAGGCCAGCCATCAAGAGCAACAGCAAGCATTGCGCGGCAACACGCAATCCCTGCATCAACTCACGCTGGAAATCCAGCGCTTGCAACAACAGCGCCAGCATGTCCTGGACCGGCAGAAAGTGCTGCAAAGCGAGCAAACCTCCTTGCAGCAGCGTGTAGGCAGTTTGCAAGCTGATCAGCTGCAAAAACAAAAATCCCTGGAGGCTATTCGCACATCGCTAGGCACACTGCAACATCAGCGGGAACAAACGCGCGCCGAGCGGCAACGCACGGAGTTTGCACTGAACGGTGTGCGGGATAGCTTGCAGAAAGCTGAGCGGCTGGCACAGGAAAAACAATTTAACCTGAAACTTATCTCAAATAATATCAATGAGATAAACAATAGAATTAATGCTTTGATTGAAGAAAAGCAATCTCTGTTGATGCGTCAGAAAGAAGCTGAAACCATGCTCGAAGCAGCCAGGATGGATGGCCTGAAAGCCAACCTGGACAGCGCACTTAGCCTGAAGCAGTTACGTGAAGCCGAGCTGGCCGCCGCCCGTAATGCCATGGCAGTTGCCGAGCAGGAGCTGCAAGCGCAGGAACGCAACCGCATGCAAAATGAGCAGATGCTGCATCCTTTGCGAGATAAGCTGGAGCAGGCACGTTTGCAGGAGCAACAGGCGCGGCTCTATTTTGAGCAGTGCCAACAAGCACTGGTGGCTACCGGCCTGGATGAGGCCAAGGTATCAGAAAATCTGCCTTTATCCGCCAAAGCCTCCGAGCTGGAACGAAATACCTTGGCACTTAACGGTCAGATTGAGGAATTGGGCCCAGTCAATCTCGCCGCTATCCAGGAGCTAGCCAGCGAACGTGAGCGTAAAGCTTACCTCGACAGCCAGTCGCTGGATCTGGAGCAGGCCATTGCGACGCTGGAAGATGCAATCAAACGCATAGACAAGGAAACGCGCAGCCGCTTGCAGCATACTTTCGACGAGGCCAACCGCCATTTTGGCGAGTTGTTCATCACCTTGTTTGGTGGCGGCCAAGCCAAGCTTGAGCTGCTGGGCGAGGAAATACTGGATACCGGCATGCAGGTTTTCGCCCAGCCGCCGGGTAAAAAGAACAGTACTATCCACCTGCTTTCCGGTGGCGAAAAGGCGCTGACAGCGCTGGCACTGGTATTTGCCTTATTCAAGCTCAACCCGGCACCATTCTGCCTGATGGATGAAGTGGATGCGCCGCTGGACGATAGCAATACCGAGCGTTTCTGCAATATGGTCAGGAAAATGTCTGAACGGACACAGTTTTTATTCGTCAGTCATAATAAAATAACCATGGAAATGGCTCAGCAGCTGATCGGCGTGACCATGCAAGAGTCCGGCGTTTCGCGTATTGTGGAGGTGGACATTGAAGCTGCACTGCAAATGCATCAGGAAGCTCTTGTATAAGCTAAAGAGCTTAAGGCCTAAAGCGCATGCCAAATTCAACAATGACATTGATCACATTCAGGGTTTAAAATACAAGCATGACTGACTTACAACTCGCTTTACTGGCACTCGGTGCCCTTATCATCGCCGCGGTGGTGCTTTTCAACTGGTGGCAAGAGCGCGCGATTCGTAAAGAAGCTGCTGAACGCTTTGTGCCGCCTCAGCGCGATGTGCTGATGGATGATGACTTTCAGCTGGATACGGAAGCTATCCTGAAAGATGAGCAGCCAGCATCCGAACCGGAATATGCTGAAACCTCGAATTTTGGTGAGCAAGCAGATTTTGAAGTGCAGCCCGAAGATTATCCGGCTCAACATGAGTGGGCTGATACCAAACCAGCCGAACCCGAGTGGGTCGCAACTGAGCCGCTATCATTCACGCAAGCGGCCGGGCTTGAATCCGTATCAAACTACCAGCCAAGCTATCAGCCATACTCACAGCCTGAGGTAGAAGCCGAGCTTGCTTCAGTACCGACAGCATTCGCTGAACCCACCATTGAGACTAGCGATAGCCTGCCTGATGGCATCAGCCACCAAATTGACCTGACGGCCGTGCTTTACCTGCAACGCGCTGTGCGGGGCGATGCTTTGCGTGAGATTCTGCTATCGCTGACCGACCTCGATAAGCCGTTCTATGCCCATGGCCTGGGTGCAGATGGCGCCTGGTATATGTTAACTAGGGAGCAGGAAGGCAGCGAATTCAAGCGTGCGGCCTACAGCTTGCAACTAGCTGATAGGTCAGGGCCCGTGTCAAAAGACTCCCTTAACCGCTTTCAATATGCTGTAGATACCATCGGGCACAATCTAGGGGCGCAAGTAGAATGGCATGGCAATCCCGACCCGCTAGAGTATGCCAGCGAGCTCGACCAGTTCTGTATCGATGTGGACAAAATGGTTGGTTTTCATATCATTCAAGGTGGTAGTGGACCGTTTACCGGCACCAAGTTCCGCGGCCTGGCCGAGGCGAGTGGGCTGGCATTGGCGGAAGATGGCGCTTTTCATTATGTCAACGAGCACGGCCAACGCATGTTCTCGCTGGTTAATCAGGATAACAACCCGTTCAATCCGGACATGCTGCGTAGCGTGGTGCTACGCGGTGTCAGCTTCCAGCTGGATATTCCCCGCGTCAAAAATAGTGCCGAGGTGTTTAACCAGATGGTACTGGCAGCCAAGCAGATGGAGCACAGCCTCAATGGCAGTCTGGTGGACGACCATCAGCGTCCCCTGGGTGAGATACAGATAGAGAAGATTCGCCAACAGCTCAAGGTTATCCACTCGCAGATGGTGGCGCGCGGCGTAGTACCGGGAAGCCCGACCGCGCTGCGACTGTTTTCTTAAACTTCGACGTATATGGCTAGTGATGAGCAGGGCATGGCGCAAGCGGGTTTATTCGGAGATGCTGCACCATCGCCATTAAAGAATCCTGAACAGAAAATTGCTTCGCTACGAGAGCAAATCCGTCAGTATGATTACCAGTATTACGTGTTAGATGCTCCCACCGTTCCAGATAGTGAATATGACAGGCTCTATCGCGAGCTGCAGGGGCTGGAAAATGCCAACCCACAACTCATCACTCCTGATTCGCCCACCCAGCGCGTAGGCGGTTCACCGCTCAAGGCTTTTGCCAGCATCACCCACCGCCAGTCCATGCTTTCCCTCAATAACGCTTTTGAGGAAGATGAGCTGCTTGCTTTTGACAAGCGCATCCGTGAAGGCCTGGGCCGCGAGGATATCGAATATGCGGTAGAACCAAAGTTCGACGGGCTGGCCATTACGCTGACCTATGAAAATGGCTTACTGACGCAGGGCGCTACCCGAGGCGATGGCTATACCGGCGAAGATGTCACCAGCAACCTGCGTACCATACGCGCCATACCCACCAGGCTACACACGACAACCCCGCCCAAGCTGCTAGAGGTAAGAGGTGAAGTGCTGATACTCAAGCGTGATTTCGAGAAACTGAACCGCGAGCAGGAAGCACGCGGCGACAAACTGTTTGCCAACCCTCGCAATGCGGCTGCGGGCAGCCTGCGCCAGCTAGACCCTAATATCACCAGAACACGCCCCCTCACATTTTTTGCCTATGGCCTGGGGGCAGCGGAGGGAATCCCGATGCTAGCCACCCATAGCGCAGCCATGGACTATCTGGCTGGCTTACGCTTGCCTGTATGCAGCGAGCGGGCCACCGTTAAGGGTTTGCAGGGTATTCTGGCTTACTACCAGAACATAGGTAATAAACGTACTTTCCTGCCTTTCGATATCGATGGCGTAGTTTACAAGGTCAATAGCCTGAGCCAGCAGAATGAGCTGGGCTTTGTATCACGGGCACCGCGCTGGGCAATTGCGCACAAATTCCCGGCACAAGAGGCGTTGACCGTGGTGGAGGCTATTGAGGTACAAGTGGGCCGTACCGGTGCGATCACGCCGGTGGCGAGACTCAAGCCAGTATTTGTTGGCGGAGTCACCGTCACCAACGCCACCTTGCATAATGAAGATGAAGTACGCCGCAAGGATGTGCATGCTGGCGACACCGTCAGTGTGCGCAGGGCAGGGGATGTCATTCCTGAAGTGGTTAGTGTGGTGCTGGAGAAGCGCCCGGCCGATGCGCGTGCCTTTGTAATGCCGACTACCTGCCCCATTTGCGGTTCACATGTCATCAAGCAGGAAGATGAAGCCATTGCGCGCTGTAGCGGTGGCCTGTTCTGCCCGGCACAGCGAAAACAGGCAATCCTTCATTTTGCCTCGCGCCGCGCTATGGATATAGAGGGTCTGGGAGAAAAGCTGGTAGATCAGCTGGTTGATGCGGAGCTTGTACATACGCTGGCCGATATTTACCGGCTGGATATGGGCACGCTGGCCAATCTTGATCGTATGGCTGAAAAGTCAGCGCAGAACATCCTAGATGCGCTTGAACACAGTAAAAAAACCACACTAGCGCGCTTTATCTATGCACTTGGAATACGCAATGTCGGTGAGGCAACCGCCAAGGATCTGGCACGACACTTTGGCAGCTTGCAAGCAGTGCAGCAGGCTGATATTGAGGCCTTGCTACAAGTCCCGGACGTTGGGCCCATCGTGGCAGATTCCATTTTTCAGTTTTTAGGCGAGCCACACAACCGCGAAGTGATCGCTGCTCTCATGCAGGCTGGCATCCACTGGCAGGAAAATGCCGGCAAAGCCAATACCATTGGCGTGTTAACGGGAAAAACCCTGGTGTTGACAGGCACCTTGCCAAGCCTGAGCCGCGACCAGGCCAAAGAGCTGATAGAAGCCGCTGGCGGTAAAGTAAGCGGCAGCGTCTCGAAGAAAACCGATTTCGTAGTCGCCGGTGCAGAAGCAGGCAGCAAGCTGGACAAAGCGCAGGAACTGGGCCTGGTGATACTTGATGAAGCAGCATTGCTGGCAATGCTGCCAGCAGCAACATGAGCGACTACCGAGCCTGGCTGCCTGAAGTCATCAGCCTCTCCCGCATTGCAGGTGAGGCCATTATGCAAGTCTACCGTGGCGATATCACTGTTACCCGCAAGGATGACAACTCACCGCTCACCCAAGCCGATATTGCTGCACATCAAGTGATTGAGGCTGGTTTGCAGAAGCTGACACCGCATCTGCCGCAATTGTCTGAGGAGTCTGCCAGCATCCCTTACAGCACACGTTCAACATGGCAACGTTATTGGTTGATAGACCCGCTGGATGGTACGCGCGAATTTATCAAGCGTAACGATGAGTTCTCAGTGAACATTGCCCTGATCGATCATGGCAAACCGATAATGGGGGTCGTCTACGCCCCAGCCAAAGACCTGCTGTATTACGGCTGTGCCGGTATGGGTGCCTATAAGCAGCAGGCTGGCGGAGAAGTTATGCGTATCCATGCCAGGACGCTCAATGTGGATGACCTGACGATTGCCGCCAGCCGCTCCCATACTGATGCCAAGGTGACTGCCTTTTTGAACAAGGTGAGCGGGAACCTTTCCACCCCAAAAACAATCTCTCTAGGCAGCTCCCTCAAGATTTGTCTGGTGGCGGAAGGCATGATTGACCTGTACCCTCGCCTGGGACTGACATCCGAATGGGATACCGCCGCTGCACAGTGTGTACTTGAGGAGGCCGGTGGACAGTTAACCAATCATCAGGGCGAAGCTTTCACTTACAATACAAAAGATTCGCTGTTAAACCCGGAGTTCTTTGCGCGCGGTGTTACACCGCATAATTGGAGCCAATACTTGGAGTAGTTTATGCAATTTCGTTTTTTAACCCTCGCACTATTCATTGCTTTATCCAGCCAGCTCCGGGCGGAGGAAGCATCAGCGGTCAGTAAAATCAATGCTTGCAACCTTGCCATCAAGGAAGGTGACGCCTCCAAGGCGCTAGCGTATGCCGAGCAAGTGCTGAAGCTGGATGGCAACAACCGTGAAGCCTTGCTGTGTAAGGGCCGCGCCCATGGTGGCACCGGGCAGAATAAGGAAGCACTGGTTGCATTGCAGGCAGCAGAAAGGTTTTCTGCCAGCTCACTAGAACACATGGTGGCGCTGACGCTGATAGGCAATGTGCAGGTGGCTGACAAAAAATATAGCGAGGCTATCGCTTCCTACAAACAAAGCCTGGCCTTGGCGCAGGAAGCTAAAAATGCGCGCTTTACCCGTATCAACCATAACCAGATAGGTGACGCCTACATCGCCACTAACCAGTTGCAGCAAGGGTTGGAAAGCTACCTGGCTGCCAGCGAACTTGCTGCCAATGGTAATGAACGCGCCGACAGCTTTGAACGCATTGCCGCCACTTACAGCAGTATGGGCAAGCATGACCTGGCGATTGAGTACCAAATTAAATCCGTAGTGAACGAGGCTGGCAGCGGCGACCTGGACCACCAGGCGAATGCTGGCCTTGAAATGGGGCGCATCTACACCCTGGCAGGCGAATACCCAAAGGCTGAGAAAGCCATTAATAAAATCACCGATCTCAGCAAGGAAAATGGCGGTGCTTATTGGGAAGCCAAGAGTTATTACTATTTGGGGGTAACCAAAGCGGCAAGCGGAAATCCAGCCGAAGCTAAAAAGTTGTTCGCCGATGCACAGCGTATCTGCGATGAAATTGGCGAGCAGGAGCTAAATGACAATATCAAGCTCGCCCAGGCCAAGCTAGCCAAATAACAGGTTGGCTAAATAATGGTGTGATTGATGTAAGGCACGGGTTAAGTCTACGACTAAGCAGTATCAACGCAGTGCTCACTTGGAGTTAGCCCCATGTTAATCGTCAAAAAATCTGATATCACCGCATCCGAAATCACGCCGCGCGAGGTGTTTGAAAACCGGCGTGATTTCATCAAGACGGCAGGTGCCGGACTGATAGCAGGTGCAGCATTGGCTACCGGCCTGCTTCCCAGGCAGGCACAAGCTGCAGTGCAGCGCCAGAAGCTGGCTTTTGGCAAGACCGCATTCGGCGCCGGCGAAAAGCTCACGTCGTATGAAGATGTCACCACCTACAACAACTATTATGAATTCGGCACCAGCAAGAGCGACCCGGCGGCTGAATCAAAGTTTTTCAATCCGCGCCCATGGACAGTCACGATCGAAGGCGCGGTCAAGAAAAGCAAGACCGTTTCCATAGACGACATCCTCAAAATAGCCCCACTGGAAGAGCGCATCTATCGCATGCGCTGCGTAGAAGCCTGGTCCATGGTGATCCCATGGGTAGGTCTTCCGCTGGCGCAACTAATCAAGTGGGCGGAGCCGACTGGAAACGCTAAATATATCGAGTTCATTTCAGCGGCAGACCCGCAAACCATGCCAGGCGTGCGAGTGCCGGTGCTTGATTGGCCTTATGTGGAAGGGCTGCGCATGGACGAAGCCATGAATCCACTAGCGATCCTGGCGGTCGGCTTGTATGGCGAAGTGTTACCGAATCAAAATGGTGCGCCTATGCGCCTGGTAGTGCCCTGGAAGTACGGGTTTAAAGGCGCTAAATCCATCGTCAAGATACGCTTCACCGACACCATGCCGCAAACAGCATGGATGAAGGCTGGCCCCAGCGAATACGGCTTTTATGCCAACGTCAATCCCACAGTCGATCATCCACGGTGGACACAAGCCTCGGAGCGCCGCATCGGTGGCGGCTTGTTCTCTCCGCGCATCAAGACCCAGATGTTTAACGGCTATGCGGAGCAAGTAGGGCAGCTCTACGCAGGCATGGATCTGCGTAAAAATTTCTAGGTGATTCGGGATGCCATCGAAACAACATATTGCCAGGATCAAGGCCGGGCTTTTTATCGCGGCCCTGATACCGCTCGCCAGGCTCATCTGGCTAGGTATCAACGATGCGCTAACAGCTAACCCCGTGGAGTTTATCGAGCGGTCAACTGGCACCTGGACGCTGGTCATCCTGCTCATCACACTCAGTATGACTCCCATCAGGCTGCTTACCGGCATCAGCTGGCAGCTGCAGCTACGCCGCATGATGGGCTTGTTCATGTTCTTTTATGTCTGCCTGCACTTTGTCACCTATATCTGGCTGGACCACTGGTTTGCCTGGATGGATATCGCTAAAGATATCGCCAAGCATCCGTATGTGCTGGTTGGCTTTAGCGCCTTTGTGCTGGCGGTTCCGCTCGCGATAACATCTAACAATGCCATGATGCGGCGCCTGCGTGAACGCTGGAAAAAGCTGCATCAGCTGGTGTATCTGATTGCCATTCTGGGCGTGCTGCATTTCTGGTGGCTGGTTAAAAAAGATATACGCGAACCGCTGTTTTATGCCGTTATCCTGGCCTTGCTATTGGGCGTACGACTCTATTACTACCTTAAGAAAAAGCAAAAAATAGCCTCGGGATTGCAAGGCCAGGTGTAAGGAAAGCAGGGCAGCGGCGACTAACCCACACAGCATTCAATTAATACACAAGGGGAAGTCGCAATGTCATTGATTACACGTTATTACCTGCTGATCACCAATACGCTGGAACGCCTGTCACCCATCATTCCATTATTGGCACTAAGGCTGCTATTGGCATGGGAGTTCGGCGAATCTGGCTATGAAAAGCTCACCGGGGAAAACTGGTTTGCAGATATCAGTTTTCCATTCCCGTTCAATATCTTACCTGCCGATGTCAGCTGGCAGATATCTATATGGTTTGAAATAGGGGGCGCAATCGCCTTGATATTGGGCTTGGCCACACGTTTTTTCACTGTATCACTGATGATACTCACGGTTGTTGCCATTTCTGCCGTACATTGGCCAGAGCACTGGAACACATTAGGCGAGTTGCTTAAAGGCTACCGCATTGTGGATGAAGATGGCGATGGCTTCGGTAACTACAAGCTGCCTTTAATCTACCTTTTTATGTTTATGCCATTGCTATTTGCTGGTGCCGGTAAATTTAGTTTGGATAATTTTATAAAAACAAGGTTGGTTAATACCAATTAAAAACATAGTATTGAGTCATTTAATTACAACTTAGCTTTAATAAGTCGTGGCAATTTTATTGCAGTACTAAGCCGTTTAAGACAAAATGTTTGTCCGCGCCACTTTGTAAGGTAATTCTGGGCAGAGTAATTCTGGCAGGGTGGTTCAAAGCAATTCAAATATTTTTTCGGCTTAGTCTCTCGACCTCAGTCATCAATAAAGGAGGGCACGATGCAATATCAAATTGATATATTTCTTACATCACTCAATGAATTCTGGGGCCAAATAGCCACATTTTTCCCCAAGTTGTTAGCCGTTATGGTGATCCTGTTTTTCGGCTGGATATGCGCCAAGGTTGCATGCATAGGGGTAAAGCGCATTCTTGAGTTTACTCAATTTGATAAATTTGCCGATAAATCCGGCTTAGAAGCATTCTTGCAGCATAGCGAGTTCGACCTGACACTCAGCGGTATTATCGGCCAGGTTATTTACTGGCTGGTGATCCTGCTATTTGTCATCACAGGCGCCAACACGCTGGGCCTGAATGAAGTCGCCGGCATGCTGCACCAGCTTGCCAATTACCTACCAAAAATCATCGTCGCTATTCTGGTCATGATCTTCGGCACATTACTGGCCCGTTTTGTAAATCGGCTGGTATTTGCCTGGCTGCATGGCATCAAATTTGAAGGGGCGCTGGCTATCAGTACCTCAGCAGAATACGGCATACAGATATTTGCCCTGTTCGTAGCGCTGGAGCAGCTGGATATTGGCACTCAGCTATTAACAGCCTTGTTCGTTATCATCTTTGGCGCTATTTTCCTCGCACTTGCCATCGCCTTCGGCCTTGGCGGCAAGGATTGGGCAGCCAGGATCATAGAAAATATACAGGCTAACAAAAAGCGTTAATCAATCATGAGACTACAAAGCCGGGCGACCAAAAGTCGCCCGGCTTTTTTATAATCGAAAGTTCGATACCGTACAAACAACCACTTTGCACATGTGTATATTTCACTTTAGTTTCATGACTAAGGGGCTTTGGAATGGACGATATATTAGGCGAAACAACACTTGAGGTGAGTAGATATGCCTACGATCAAATTGAGGGGCATACAGGCCATATTTTAAAAATTTCTAAAAATGGAATTGAAATTGGGTCTGTTGAATACGTTAAAACAAAAGAATGCTATGTTTTTACGAGTATTGACACTGCAGAAGCGACACTACTTTCCCCCAGCCTTCTAAGATCTAAGAATTTAATCAAGCAATACTTCTAACCATAAGCTTTTGCTAGGCAAGATTGGCTATGATTAACACCTGACTTCATGGGTAAAGTCGCAACACACTTTCCCGTAGTGCCTTGTTGTGTATAGTTTTTACTAATATCATTAAAATGAAATATTATTAAGTTCTAATAAGTATCAGATGTATGCTACATATTTTTCTTATCGGGGATTTTTTAATCTATAAGAGAAGGTAGGTTAACAAATGATTACTGAAGATGGTTATTACGAGAAGTTTGCTTCTTTGATAAATGCATTGCATGAGGCACGAGCGCTATATGAAGGCGCTGACCCGCAGACAAAATTGAAGAGCTATGAAGAATGGGAAAACCTAAAGCAAGAGTTTAGTAAGCAAGTCAGTTCACACCGACAGGCTCGATCTAACAATTCCCCATCCTCATAGCCCCAGCCCAAAATGCAGTTAAAGCCAGCTAAATTTGCTGGCTTTTTTATGACCCAAAATCTTGTTGTGAAATTTTTACCGCCAAATTCTGAGCGAGTAGAATCCCTCAGAATTATTGGTGGGAAAACCCGTTCTATTCCTAGCCATGATCATTTATCTCCCACTCTGCTAAATCTCATCATCTAAGAGGTGATTTAACAAAAAGATGTAGGACAGAAACGAAAAATATAAAGCAAAGGGCCTACATTAATGCATCCCCTGAGCAGATAGAGTTAAATCTCTATCTGGAGGACTTATTATGAGAACCATGCAGACGAATGTAGTGAATTACCTAATCGATTATCGGAGCCTAATTGGCCTTCAAGCCCATGAGTTTGAGGTGCTTGGCTTTACAAAAAGAAGTGATCACCTAAAAGGCATCATTAGTTCTATCAATCAAACCTTGACGGTTTTTTCGACATTTTGTGATGCCAATATTCGTAGTCCACTACCACCTCTAGCGTATAACCCCTATTTTGACCGCAGGAAGTAGGGTGCCTTATTCGAAGGCGACAGGGCACTACCATGTCCCTGAACACTTCCGAATACAAATCAGCTAGCGCACCAAGGGTTTTTAACGCCCTCATTACTCACGATAAGGCATGACAAAGTGTCACGAAAAATTCCCAGCGGATTAGATCTACGGTACCTGCAGCGAAACCTTAAAACCTCTCAAAGCCCGTCAAACCAGCGTTTCAGCCTAGGCTAGGGTATTGCCGCCCCTGAAATAATCGCTCCTATCGCTTCATATCAACCGGTATTCCTGGACGAACTGGCAAAACCACCCTGCAGCCGGTTCCACACCGACCTTGCCAGACCCATGACTGGGGTATGGGGTGAAACCCCATGCTGACCAGCGATATAGCCCCTTAAACCCCATTTATTCGCGAGGACAACTGTATGCCTGCCTCAATACCATTTACGCGCCCTGCAGACGATTTGCCCTGTGTGAGCACCGCGCGACCGCAGCGTAAGCGAGGACGAATGGAGCGCAGCTCAGGGAGAAAAGGCGAAGCCGTCCTAGATTTATATTACGGACACAATACAACCGGACACCCGATAACTTGCCTAGGGGTCTAGGGTCATAATATGAAAGATGACCATCGATGATTTACGGATTCAGGCACCAAGGAGGATATGAGATACCTGGATGGGCCACGCAGCTCAAGCATTACTATTGGGGGATCAGAGTGGAGGGTAGGGACAAAGCAAAACGGAGGCGTTATTACCGATATGTGGCAAAAGAAAAACTGAGGCTTGCTGAGATGAATATAGATCAGGCCTTAATAGATGCAGTTTGCAAATATCTATGCAATTTGAAGCCAGCAAGTGTTGAGCGTGTGAAGCGACTTGTAAATGTGCCTTCAAAACAGCTGACTTTCAATTTCAGTAACTAAGGCGCAAACTTATAAAAAAATTAAAGGGGTTCGCATGAAAGCTGTTTGGGGGGATTCGATTAATCAGTTGAAGGTGGTACACGAGCAATTTAAAAATGCTTTAATTGCTTTGCCACCTAATATAACTTATCAGAATGTTGTAATTCCAACTAATGAAGTTGAAAAATCAATAGCAAATCTTATTGCTCAGATGGAATTTCTCGAAACAACAGAAGTTGATGCTGTCTTATTTGCTGTACATGTAAATGGAGTAACTCAACAAATTCCAAACATTGTTTCTGGAATAACCAACTATGTTACTACTGCGGGCTCTGCTCCATACGGAGAAAATCTAATTAGTTATATATGGTCATGCTACGCATCTCTCACGAATGTAACTTTTACTGACCATAAGCTAGCGCCCTTAATTAAATTGGCTACCAGAGATAAGACCCAGATATCAGGCCTGGACAAGCTTAATAATGCAATTATCAAGTCGCAGGAAATTATTAACGGCTACGAGTTAGAGTTACAAAAAACAAAAGACAACGTAAAGAATGTTATTTCAAGTATAGATAAAATGGCTCTTGAGGCTTCAAATGCAAAATCTAACGCTGAGTCCAATGTTAGTCAATCGGCTACAAGCAAAGACAAACTTGATGCACTGCTAATTCAAATTAACAAAGATAAAACTGAAAGTGATACTCTTCTAGCTACTTTAATTGCTATAAAAAATCAGGCTGAACAAACATTAGCCAGTACTAGCCAAGTTGCTTTAGCAAAATCATTTAATACTCGTAAAGTTAGTCTGGAAGAATCCCAAAAAACATGGGTTCTATCATTTATCTTGGGCCTAGTTCTGCTTATAGCTGTAACCAGCACTTCTCTAGCTTTTCCAGATTTTTTTCACATACCAGCAATTATAGATGCCAATAAACATATTGACATATGGGCAGGCCTGCTCAGGTTGATAATAGTGGGCCCATTTGTCTGGTTTACTTGGTTCTCAGTAAGGCAATTTGGGAACAACGTCGCGCTAATTGAGGACTACGCTTTTAAAGAAGCTTCTGCCCTTGCATTCGTTGGATACAAAAAAGATATGGAAGACGATCCTGAAATGGTTAAATTGCTTAGAGAATCAGCAATACGCAACTTTGCCTATGCGCCTTCAAGATTAATTAGTGACAGTGATGCAGCTTCACCTATTCATGATCTGTTTGAAAGGGCTTTTCAGGATCAAGGCGTATTTGATCGGTTAATATCAATGATAAACCTAAGGAAAGGCTTAATATTCTTTATCAATTTCGTAAAAGAGGGGTTATGTAATAAAGCCCGTAGGAGTCATCATTAGCAGCCTGTGGGCTGCTTTCTTGTAAATTGTATATTTTACATAATATACACAATTTGTGAGTGTAGGATTCAACGCTGGCGCGGGTTGAGGAGGGGGGTAATGTCACTATTAAAGTGACACAGAGCATAATCGTTGCTATAAACCCCATCATCCCAGCGGTGGCAAAACCAGCCATTGCTGTGGCTGCTCCGGCGTACTTATAGACCTCACGTTTCATTGCTTTTTTTTCGCGGGTTACCTCAATTGCGAGTATTGCTTCTCGCAAATCTATTTTCGCAATATCACACATAGTTAACACATGTCTGTTGGTTGGAATTGATCTTCCACCACGCCAATTTCCAACAAGTTGATTGGCAATATTGAGTTCCTTAGCTGTCTTGTAATCGCTACCAGTGACTTCTTTCACACGGTCTAAAAATTCGTTTAAGTCTTTCATGATTTGCTCCAATTTTTTGTTAAATGAAATGTATGCTAAATAAATTGTTTGCACAATCTCAAACTTTTTGTTTATTATGCGGCTATCAAACAAATGTTTGATTACTTTTAACCAACTGGAGTCTTAAACCATGAAACTGAACGTCATAGGAATTAAGCGCATTAAAGGCGACAAATCGAAGGCAGGTAACCCATACGACATATGCAGTTTGTTCGCTATGGTGCCGATTGAGCTGGCATCAAACGAAAAGCTGACCATCACAGGCAAGGGTTTTGAGCTGGCAGAAATGCCGCTTGATCCTGAATCTATGCCACTTTTCGAGAAGGTTAATTTCCCCCAGGAATTAAACCTACAAATGGACTCCCGTCCACGGTTTGGCAAATTCGAGTCAGTATGTGTCGGATTTGATGCCGTATCGCCAAAACTTGCGGCAGCAAATTAGCCATGAAAAACACCATCTGCAAAAACTCAGTACCACTTCTTGCAGGTGGTTTTTTTACGAGTTCGGCTAGTAACACTAGTCCGTTCAGTGCAGAAATTGCACTTTTTAGGAAATAAGGGGAATGCTGAATGCGCTCTTTGTTGATTGGCTCTCCGCTTCTCAGCTCCATCCGCAAGGGGGCCTCCCCATTGTCACAGGCGGCCTCATTGTTCAATACGATGCACAAGGCCTTCCCCGTTTTGAGCGAAATTGCTCCACGGGCTTTAGCGGAAGCTATGAGACAAGCCTACGTGTGGGATGTGACGGTTATCGAGTTTCCCTATCAGGCAACATCGGTCGTTTTTCTCGCCAAGACAACCTTTTCAACTATGGATGGGAAGGGACAAAAGAGGCTTGTAATCGAATACTCGCTTTGCTTGGGCTCCCAGCTTTCACAGGTAGCATCGGCATCGAAGGGACACAAGACTATAGGCGCGGCGCGGTTGTATCGCGTTTGGACTGCACCGCAAATTATGCAACTGGGAATGAGTCCCAGGCCAGAGCTTGCATACGCTGGTTAGCAGCGCGATCAATAGCAAGAATGAAAAGAGGGCAGAGCGGTGACGAATCTGTCTGGTGGTCGAATACAAGGCACATGCTTAAAGCCTACATAAAACACATTGAAATGCAGGCGCACGGGACGGACAAGACTGACGAAGCATATATATGGTGCAAGGAACAAGGAGTAGTGAGAATGGAAATCGAGCTTAAAAAACGTCTACTGTCTGAAATGGGTATGAATGACTGGGAGTCAATCACTCAGGCTAAGCTCGAAAATCTATATCACGAACAAACTGCACTTCTTAGCTCAGTTGACCGTAGCGATGAGCCTGATTTAATCAACTCAATTCCTCATCGTTCCAGAGTCTATGCCTCAGCGTGGCTTGCTGGAAAAGACCTTCGCGACCTCTGCTCAAGACGTACTCTTTATAACCACGCTAAAGTTTTGAAAGAGTATGGCCTCGATATTATGCAGCAACGCAACATCGAACAATTTCCGGTCAAGGTTCGCATTATCGAAATGAAGCCCCTAGAAGTGCCTGACTGGTACAGGAGGAGGGTGGCTTAATGTACTACTCCCCCAATTACTACCCGATTTGGTGTCAAAAATCTACGGCCGGCAATGACCAGGTGACACCAATGGTGTCAGATCGGCGCCCAGCTGGAACTGTTGATGACACCAATCATTTAGTACGGGTAATAAGCCAAATGGATGATGCTCAAAAGCTACTGTTTGGCATGAGGCTTTGCACCAAAATATTCAAATGGGCTCATGCAGGTTTGGTGTCTGATCAGATCTTCAGCTCGCGACCAGGTGACACCAAATGACTATTGGCTATCTAGCCGCAGGAAAATGCTGGTCAACATCAACAGACGCTGTAGATGCCTACTATTCACATCTTGACCTGCATATTTTCATGTCTGGAAGTAACTTCGTTAAATCCCAATACCTAAAAGATTCTGCTGTCTGGAAAATGTATAACTGGGCAACGCCAGCACTAGGCACATGGGGAACCCCTGCAATTAGTATCGCACCCACTAACGTCTACGGCTCCTGCACCCTAGAAGAATCAACAACCGGCTGGAATGGTACTTATGACTATGCAGCCGCTGCCGCAGCTTGGAGTTTCGCTTTTACCATAGTCTTAGGTACTTGGATGCTGGCTAAGAATTTCGGAATAATCATTAACGCTATAAGGCGTTGGTAAAAAAGAATTTGGGATTCTGTCCCCAAATCGGAACACGCCCGATGCGTGGTTTTAAATGGAGTATCAATCATGTTTAATTTTCAAAAGAAACAGTTCAAAGCACCTGATGAGTTTATGGGCCGTACAGGCATGAAGACAGTTGAGAAGGTTGGTGTAGGAGCTGGACTAGCCGTTGTAGCTGATAGTGCCTTCGCTGTTGGCCCAGACTTCACAGCGCTGACTACTGGCGTGGATTTTTCAACCATTGGCCCAGCATTGCTTTTGATCGCTGTTGCAATCTCTGGTGTTTACGTGATCTGGAAGGGCGCCAAGATGATTATTGCCGCCATCAAGAGCGCTTAAGCAACAAATCAGGCTCCTGCTCAAAAGGTGGGGGCCTTTTTTTTTGGCTCAATATCATGCTAACCATGACCCCCGACATAGTGTTTATTTTCTGTTTCTTTGAATTCGGACTGCTGTGCGCATGGGCTGCAATTAAAGGCCTGAGTGATGATTAAGCAAATACTCTTAATCACACTGCTTAGCTTAATTAGCATTAAATCCTATGCTGTAAACCTGCCAGTAGTTAATTACCCGGAATTGCAAGGCCAAACAGTCAGTGGCCCTGTCTTGATGTGCAGCAATGGCCCGTGCACGATTAATCAAACACCGGACACTTTGGCTATACAACCCATTACTGTCACAGCTCCAAGGCTTGATGAAAATGGCAACCCTATAAAGCCTGTTGTACGCATTCCTCTTACAACAGACCCTGTAAAGCAACCGCCCCCACCTAGTGGAGTGCCTGCAACTATTCCTCATTCAACTGCTGCGGAAATTGGTTGCTATCTTACAGGCGGTCCAGGTGAGTCAACCGCTACGTTTTGGGGTGGGTCTTCCACATCTGCTCAATCCGCCTGTAATTTAGCCTGTGCATCAAAGGGCGGGCAATTCTTCTTAGGCAGCAGTTTTTGCAGTAACACGCCTGCTTCACCACAAGGTTATGGTTGGAGAATTAACACAACTAGCCGCGAACAACCTTGCCCAGCTGGCTACACTCAATCCGGTTCAAACTGCAACCTGACTAACGCAAAATTAGCAAAACCGGACAATATTCAGGACTTCAAGGCCAATGCCAATGGTGGCAGTCCAACCTATACTCCGGACGATGATGCGGACAATAACAGCCCTGATAAATATCCATTAGATCAGCCTAGCCCTGACACTATTAATCTTGGCACAATCGACGGTTCGGGAAGGCCTGTTCAAATATCCGCACAAATCACACCAACTGGTACAAAGGTTAATGTCCAGAACCAAGTAGCTGACGGCAATGGCAACTCGTATGTTAAGAATACCCAATACAACTACAACACTTCCGGGCAATACGTAGGCGAGCAATCTACATCTGCGCCCGGCAGTCTTCAATCAGGCGGTTCAAATGGCACATATACGCCATCTACAGGTACTGCTAACCCCGTTCAGTTTCCCAACGATTACGCTAAAACAGGCGAGGCACAATCAGCAGCAAATAGTATTAATGGTAAGCTCGATACCATCCACAATGACTTAACAAACACAAATAACGCTGCTGATGGTTCTGGAACAGAGCCAAGCTACGATTCAGGCCTAGACACCTCATTTGAAGGCCTCAAGGGCTGGCAACTACCCGTACATACATCAACATGCCCCACAGGCAGTTTTAATGCCTTTAGCCATACCTTCACGCTAGATGCGCAATGCACTGTCATGGAGCAGGTCAAGCCCACCCTAAGCATTGCCATGATTGCCGTCTGGCTTATAGCTGCACTATTTCTAATACTGAGTACTTGATATGTTTTCTGTCATCACCAACGCCCTAAAATGGCTGCTTGAAGCGGTAATCCTCAAGACTACCGTGTTCGGCATTATCTTTTCACTGGTCACGCTTCTTGCCCCCAAGCTACTGGAAAAAATCAGCCCATACATTGGCACTGCTGGCCTAAGTAATGCCTTTGCTAATCTCCCTGCTGGCATCTGGTACTTCGTTGATATTTTCCGCCTTGATTTTGGCTTGCCGCTATTGATAGCCGCGGCTGTGGCCCGCTTCCTGATTCGCCGTATACCGGTTATCGGTTAATGCCTTTACTTGCTTACATTGGGCTACAGGGCAACGGCAAAACCTATGAAGTTGTCACCGTCCTGATTCTTGAAGCGCTCATGGCAGGGCGCAGGGTAGTCAGCAATATTGCAGGTCTTAATTACGATCTGATGTTTTCCATAGCTGTAGAGCGCGGCATACCACCTGACAAGGTTGGCGAGCTGGTCACCGTACCGCATGAAGATGTACTTAAGCCTACTTTCTGGCGTACTGATTCAGATGCACAATTAGGCATCGAAACTACCATCCAGCCTGGTGATCTGGTGGCTCTCGATGAAATTTGGAGATTCTGGGACGGCTTCGCACCCAAAGATTCAGAAGGCAACAAGCGCCCACCCTCTGTGCTTAACTTCCTGCGTATGCACCGCCACATGACCAATGATAAAACTGGCTTGTGCTGTGAGATCGCGATCATTACTCAAGACTTGGGTGATATACACCGAAGCTTCAAGAACGTGATTGATCAAACATTCTTGATGACTAAACATACCGCTTTAGGCTCAACTAAGCGCTATCGCGTGGACATTTACCAGCGCTACAACATACGGCGCAAGCCCATAAACTCGCTGCAGAAAAGCTATGATCCTAAGCTGTTTGAGCTGTACTCGTCACACTCACAGGCAAAAGAGGGCGCTGCAACACCAAAAGAGCAACGTATTGATACCAGAGGCAACTTGCTGTCGAGCAAGCGCTTCATGCTCTTCATCCCGCTGTCAGTGATTGCCATGATCTTCGCTATCTACAAACTGAATCAGTTTTTCCACCCCGAGGTAAAAACCAATGAACCAATACCAATTGCTGCAACTGGTGCTCCGGCTATTCAAAATGGTGCTCAGGCTCCGGCTAATGATCTTCCGCCAGCATCTCCGCAGCCGCTCACCACGTGGCGCATTGTTGGCTACTATCAGAAAGGGCAAACACTTACGCTAGTCATGCGCAATGATGCCGGATCAACCCGTTATGTGGTTGACCCTCCCAATATTCGTTTGGCTGGCCTTGATATCGGGGCAGTCCTAGGTACTGAGGTCTATTCAAACTGGACGGGCGCAGAACAACAAAAGGGCGCTCTGCCATGAAATTACAAACTGCTATTCTCGTGGCCATGTTAGCGACTAGTGCCAATGCTGACGATAAATACAATCTCAACCTTGACTCAATCAAGCTTAACGAACTGACCAAGATCGCCTATAGCGAAATACTGTCGCAAGGCTATGTCTCAGATGACGACTTCAACCATGACGAAAAAACCATTACGGTCAGATTACAGGCCCAGAACAAAACTGAAGTCCGCAACACCATCAACCAGCTGATCGAGGCCAATGGCTACAAAATACAGAAGCAGGGCGCAGCCCTGTATATTTCCAAGCTCAAAGACACCGACAAGCCAATAGACCAGAAACAGACCTTTTACTATCAGCCCAAGTATAGAAACACCCAATACATCACTGATCTGGTGTCCAGCATCTTCGACAAAGGCCGCTTTACCTACCAACGCGCCGTTCAGTCACCGCAAACCCAAGGCACACCAGAACAGCCCAAACCAATAGACACTGGCACTAGTGCTGCTAGCCAACAAAGCAAAAACTATGATTCATTCATTTTCTACGGCTCAGAAAAGGAAATAGCACAGCTGCAAAAGCTTCTGGCCCAAGTCGATATACCATCGGGTGAAATACTCGTTAAAGCCTTTATCTATGAAGTCTCAAACAGCCAGAGTAATCAGACCGCATTTAGTGCTGCTATTAATGTCCTAAATGCCAAGCTAAGCATCAACACCGCTGCCAATGCATTAAACGACTTCGTGAGCTTTAAAAGCGCTGGCATAGAGGCTGTTTTCTCGGCCTTAGCGACTGATAATCGCTTTAAGGTGGTCAGTGCCCCCAGTCTGAGGGTTAAAGATCGTGAGAATGCACGCTTTAGCGTTGGCGCTGAGGTTCCTATACTTGGCGCTGTTTCTTTTCCTACTAACGGCCAATCGGTGCAAAGCGTGGAATATAAAAGCAGTGGGGTGATTCTGGATATCAGGCCCACGATTAGGGCCGAATCTATCGAGCTGGATATCAGGCAACAGCTATCGAACTTCATCAACACCACAACAGGTGTCAATAACAGCCCCACACTGATTAAGCGAGAGCTTTCCAGCGTGGTGAACAGCCAAAACGATGATGTGATTATCTTGGGTGGATTGGAAGAGAATCGCACTAACAACACGAGCTCGGGTCAACGCTGGTTGCCTAAGTTCCTACGATCAAACTCTGACGACAACAGCAAAAGCGACATATTGCTAGTTCTGCACGTTCAGCGCCTTTGATCTATACTCACAAAAAAACAATAAGGCCACTATATGGAACGCCTGAAACAGCTCTACGCCCTCACTGACTTTTGTCTTTCATCGCCTATTTCTACGCTAGTTTGTCATGACTTCTGGATGCTTATCGCTGAAGTTGCTATAGGTATCTGCCTGCTCGGTGTTGCGATCTGCATTAAAGTTTACATCTCTCACGAGCTGGAATTCAGACGAAATAAGAAACTGGTTGATCATAGAAAACTATTAGCTGACCCTGAGACCATGCAAAAAAATACATGGAAGGGTCTTGATCTGGTGACTGAGGAACATAGCCAAGAGCAACTGGCACAGCAATTTAGGGCAGCTTTGAAGCCTGACCAAGAAAAGCAGGGGACTTAAAAAGTTTTGAGCACCGCCCGCCCGCAGCGAAGCGAGGACGGACGGAGCGCAAAAACTGTTGGTGTCATCGAGGATCCTGGCCATTGCGAGATCTGACACCATTGGTGTCAATTTACATAGGACCAGGTTGCATAATTGACATCAATACCAAACTGCCCCACACTTTGAGCGTAGCTTCCCAACTCTGGGGATTTACAAAAATAGGAGATTTTATATGTCCCACTTTTTGTGTTTCCCTACCCAAACACGCGGTCTGACTGCTGTGATTGCTTAACTTAAAGGGAGTTATTCCGGAAAAAAACGATAAAAAGGATACCTTTTCGATAACCAACTTACGTTGGCCGGAAAGACCTTATCACTGAAGTAGTCAGGCTTAGGTGGTCCCCGGCGTCAAACAGGGATAAGTCGGACAGCATAAGTTAAGCCTATTGGACGTAAAGATCGATGAATCATCATGTCGACAACTATGGCGTACAAGAGATGTTAGGGATGCTGTCTTTCCAACTTACAACTGAAAATGCCCCTAATGGGGCTTTTTCTATTGGTGCCTCCTGTATCAACTAAAGCCGGTGATCATGACACCATTTATGATCTTAATTGGTGTCAGGTAACTACCCCGGCCGCCTTCGATCCGGGATATTGCTGACACCAAAATTACTACCTGACACACATCGAGAGATAGTACAAAACCGTACTCATTTTGCTTTCCAGTTCTGAAATCTCCCGCTTAACCTTCAGAACCTTTTGACCACGATCTAGCTTATCCAGCTCCTTCTGACAAACATCATTATCAGACCCTACGTACTGCCTGACACGTTTTCCGGATTCATCGGCAGGGTAGACTAGGTAAAGATACTTACCATCCTTCCAAGTAGTGCCAGCGTAATTAATACCCTCGTTTATTAACTTATTTAGGTCGTTCTCTGCATAGCCTCGGAGTCTGCACAATTCATCAGCCCTGAAACGAATCTGCTTGATCACTGTTTCCATTTCTTTAATTTTGTCCCATTGAAAAGGCAAATCTAGCTCCTGCGTTTTGTTATCAACCGATTGCTTAGCCATGATTATTCCCCTTTCTCAGACATCATCTTGATACGTTCAATAGCCCATTTTTTTTGGTCACCTTTACCTAGAGTTGCTATGACAGCCATATAAGTTAAGGCTCCTAAAGCGTAATTACTGTCTCTGCCATATCCCTTTGACTCTGCTTCTTTCAGCAAATTACTTGTTAGCACCTTACATGCTTCATCCATTTCAACATTCATGATTTGATCCTTTCGCGTTTTGGTCTATGTCAATTGGTGTCACCCCGCAGTGGGTGCCGCCACTTGGCATAGGGCCAAGCCAGCTGTAAACCTAAATTTGTGTCAATCCCCGCAGCCCGACAGGGTGCGGTTTATGCCGCGAAAGCCCCGAAGGGGACGTGGAATAAATAGCAGGGATTTACTCGGATTTGGGTTTGTAGTTACAGCGACAAAACTAAGCGCGGAGCGCACAATGAGTTTCTTCTAGCGGGTTTGGGCTGGCAATGAAGCCCATGGTCTTGAGTTGCTTTTGAGGGTGTTGTTTGTACTGGAACTATTTCTTGGTGCTCGGTCAAATATTTATATGCGTAAAATACTATATAGCAATGCTATTGACGAACCGGTCAACAAGGCTATAATTGCCCTTGTCAAGCAATTATCTTAATTGCAGGAGACTATAATGGTTTATTTAAACAAGCAGGTACGTTTGAATGCGCACAAAAAGGCGCTTAAATCTGCTCGCCAAAAATTCTTTGTTTCAGAAGTTGAAGGCCTACCTTCAAAAGAAGTCGTTAAAAGTGCACGTCTCATTCAGAACGTCTCTTTAAAAGATATTTCCTTCATAAAGCTGTCAGCATAACCTTTGTCCGATGAGTATGACTGGTTTAGGCCAGAGGATTTACCCAGGCTATTTGCTGCACTCCGTTTAATTCCCTCAGGTGGTATTTTAGTTGGTGGTCAGTCTCTTGTGTTTTGGGCTGACCTTGTTGGAGTCTCCGTTCCTGAAGTTGATGGAAATTTCCTTACTCAAGACGCCGATATTCTTGGCTCAAAGCAAGATGCTATCCTTGTTGCCCAATGCCTAAGCACTACGCCGATATTCCCAGAACCTGGTGATGCGACTCCAAATACGGCAATTATCAGATACGAAACACCTGACGGAAGAACACTACATTTGGATTTCCTCGGGAGAATTATAGGCCCTGCTGAGGCTGAAATTATTCGAGATAAAGTTGTAATAGACCATAGGGAGCATGGAATAATAACTGTAATGCACCCAAGGCATGTACTACAAAGTCGGCTCGCAAACTTATTTACCCTTCCCAACAAGAGAAATACTAATGGTGTTGCTCAAGCAAAAGTAGCAGTTCAAATGATTGCAGCTTTTAACCTTATGTCACTTGACCATGTGCACGTTAAAAGTACAGAAAGACACCATTTGAAATTTTTTGAGTGGTTACTTGAAGTTTCCTTAACAGAACAAGCCATGCTTTGTTATCACTATTGGGGTATTGATGTGATGGACGCTGCACCAATTGATAAAATCACATCCCAAGATTTCCATAGCATACGATACCCACAGGCTATGAAAGATCTGGACCAAAAAAGAAGTAAATCTATCTGGCTTAAAAAACACTTGGAAACTCTAGAAATAGAATTAGAGCGTAAAAAAGAACTGGAAGTAGTTCTGCAGAAGCTAAGAACAAGAGCTACGTAAAATAATTAACTTTCCAATAGGGAAGGGTAGATACTTTAAAAAGCCCCTATTGGGGCTTTTTTTATTACTCTGAAAAGAAAATAGGGTCTGACGTTGAGCCTTTCATTAAAGCTATAGAGTGTTCACAATCAGACCGTTTAACGTAACTCTCACTGCTTCTTGAGATTGCCTCTCCATTCCGCGCATAATATACCCAATACCATTGATTTTTAGCATCTTTTTTTTGCCAGTAACATGGATAAGTAACAGTAGCCATATTATCTCTCTCCCCAAATAGCGCGACGTTACGCTATTTAGATATTAAGGCTGTTTAGTTATTTTGTGTGAAAAGCATAAATAACAACAATTAAATACAATAGACTGAACGAACGTACAACACTTTTATTTTCATTTATGGAAAACCGTATGCTGTTTTGGCCGACGGCGTTGTATATATTAGGTGTCGCCAATAACTTTTGGAGACACCAATTCCATGAAAACATTGCTGGATTTATTTAAAGCTGTAATTATTCAAATAATCGTTAGATCGATATGCAAATGGTTGAACTTATAACATTTGAACAACTTCCTGTACGTTCGTACAGTTAAAGCATAAAATTGGTGTCAGATTACTTGATCCGGGAGCACCCAGGAGACACCAAAATGACCGCGCCATACAGAACACCACCTGAGCATTACAGAAGCAATATCATCATGCGTCTACAACTAGGGCCAGTTCAAATAGATCAACTAGTCCAAGATATCAACACTGACGATCAGGCAACGATAAAAGCACTTTTAACGGTCATGGATTTAGAAGGAATAATTGAAATTAAGAAGCTGTACAAGCCTAGGCAGAGTTTTCCGTATTGCACGCGAGTAAAACTGCTAAACACTGATTTACTAGAAAAACTCAAACGAAAGCCTGAATAGACCAGCGAAAGCTGGTTTTTTTACGCAAAAAAATAATGATCGACCAATGGTAAGGTATCAAGCCTAGAAAAATAATCGCTTATTTGGTGTCACTAAAACCGGCTGCAGCAGATCCAGGTGACACCAATAAGCAACTAATAACAGTGGAAGAAACTATTAAGCTTGGTAGATGGAAAGATTGGGAAGTACGCTAAGAAATCACTATTATTTTATTCGAGACTCAAGATCAGCAAATAGATATTCCAGAGCAAGGCGCAGGAAATATTATCGGTACATTCAGGACGAAAAAAAACGCCTGATTGACTCAGGCGTTGATGCAGAACTGGTGAGGTTGTATTGCCGGATGTTATCTAATTTACGTAACCAAAACGCGATAGAGCGGTATGAAAATTACGCCAAACAATTGCGGCTTTTCGTCTAATGAATAAATATGTGATTTTACATAATATACATTATGCGAAGTGACGGAAGTTTAAAAAAGGCGACCCCCGCCGAATTGGAGCGCCATCTGTTTGGGCGGATTATTCATAATCTCGATCATCTTATTGCCGCTAACGACGTTATATGTGGCGAGATATCTGCAAGTGGCCTTAATTAATTCCTGATCAATATTTTGCTCTGCCAGCCTTAGCTTTTCTTTTTCAATAAAGCGGTATAGCCGCCTTCTTTTTGAACCCTTAGGTTTCTCGACACGCAGTATGAAATACCATACATGCAAATTACTCGATACCCAGCTCGGCCTAATGCCGACCCCTTGACTTCTAAATCCGTGAATCATAAAACCTGTTTGTTATTTTTTATTGTTTAAAATTCTATGTCATTAGCTAGCGAAAGTTTAGTGTTTCGCGCACCCGTCATATAAATTAACGTTCGATCATGGCTTTGCATAATGCTTGGGAAATCCTCTAGACCAGCCATCATTGCAAGGTCAAATGTATCTTTAATGAATTCAACAATATTCTGGCTACCTAGCCAGTAGCGTTTAGTTTCAACCTTAGGCATCCCACGACTAGCCCAGTAACGCTTTGATGCATGCTCCAACAGGTCAAAACCTTTATCGATGTACTTAGTAAGGTATGAGGCCAATCTATTGGACTTCCAGAGCTTACCAGCCTCGCCAAAGCGCTTACGTGGCGGCATAACATTCACCTGGCCTAGAACATCAATACCAACCGCGCCCAAGCATCCAAGCACCTTATACCAACATGTACGTAAATATTTGATGTCCTGATGGCCTTTTACAGCTAAATGCATATGCCATGCGCCGCGTTCCTGTTGCTCGCGTGTAGCCACATATTTCCAATCCGGATAACGCGCAGTGACCAAGCGCCGGAATAAATCAAAATCATGTTTAAGCTTGTCTATATCCTGCATATTTTCACGATAAGTAAGGGTAAGCATGTGATCAAACTGGCCTCTTTGAACCAGCCAGCGAACGGCAGTCTTTGCACGGCGGATGGAACGAGTAAGGTTTTCTTCATCCTTAAGCGCCCTTTCTTCCTCAGGCAGCTCAGTTTGATAGGTAGTACCACGAACACCACAACTGCGCGACCTAGCAAGCTCTAACTGATGATTAACTGGCCTTGCGGTGACTTCTATTGTGTCGGGAAAAGTACGAATTGTTAGTCTGTAGTTTGCTTCTGTACCATGTGGTAATATATTCACTGTTGCATTCCAATTCAGAGTTGGTTTGTTAACGGCCCGGTTGCTCTCGATAAGCGCCGGGCTTTTATTTCGCCTAAAACTTCTTTATCTGTCTAAAACCTAGGTCATTTTCTACTCTCTATCCGTTATGTGTCCGTAAGGTAAACTTAGTGGCGATTGGTCGCGCTACGCGCGCCCTGCCGCCACTACGTTACGGAAAACAACTTCAAAACCGTTATGCAGGGCGCGAACTCCGAGTTATTCATATCGATAATCCCTTTAGCGCGAATTAAATGAGTTAAAGCGATAGGATGCTAGTCAGCATGGGGTTACACCCCATACCCCACATCATGACGTTGTAGGCGAACCCTGATTGCTTGGGGAGGCCTGACGATTACCCAACGCAGGGACAGACAATACGGGCTTATCTGGCACTGTTTGCGGTTGATTAGTGGTCGGTGTATTAACGGTCTGTTGCGGCTGCACTTGGTCTTGAAAGTCAATGAAATAGCCATTGGCGACGATTTGACGGCAAAAACCTTCATCGGTCTGCATCTTGGTTGCTTGTTGGGTATAGCACTGGCAGCGCTTGCCCATGGCGACACAGGCTGCAGGATATGGCGCAACCTTGGGTTTAGTCACTTCGTCATACTTGGGCGCACTGGATGGCATGGTGGCAATTCTAGGGATGTTCTGGGTATACCAGAAATTAGGGTCATCCTCTTTATTCGCCCTGGGCGATGGTGTGACATTGTGCGAAATGGCCTCTTTCGATTCAATGGCCACAGATTCGCCCTTATGAGCAACATTGCTAAAGGCGTAATAAGCGCCAACGATCAAGGCCACGATGACAAGCGGTATGATGTATTTGAGATAGTAGCGAAATGGCACAGACTTTTTGATAGTGTGGGCATCCGCTGACTTATAAAGCGAATACGCCTCTTTCGGGAATTCCCACTCGGTCTTTATTGAATCAGCGCGGTTTTTGTCACAGTCATCCTTTGACGTGTTCCATTTATGAATCACTGACTTTTCATCACCAAATTTACGCATTAAGTGTTGATGACTATCAACCAGCTTGCGCACATGTGAATCTACAAAAGTGGGGTGCTGAGTAAGCAAGTACAAATCATGGCCTTGCTTACGATGAGTTTCGAGAGCTGCGACAAATTCGGGAACCGCAGAACCGTTCGGACGCGGTCTAAACGTGTGCTGAGCTTCATCAAATACAATAATGGCCTTGAGGGGCAGCTTGTGCCATTCCTTGGTATTTTCGAAATGAATCCAAGGTAATTTAAGATCAGGTATACCGTTATAGTAAACATCCCTGCCCTCCTCTATTCTGCGTTGTTCAATTTGCGTGACTGCCAGCAATGATTTGCCGTTGCCTGTCTTGCCAGTAATGAGATTGATAGTCATCAGAACAAGCCTAATTGTTTAGGCGCAAGGCCACCGAGTGAGCGCATAGTCAACTTGATGGCATAAGCACTCATAACGATGCTAAAGGCCACATCAATATTCAATATGCCGATGACATTAGCCGCAACAGTAGGAACACCATTTAATGAG